>Ga0102875_1000141_pt1 | contig 31340 bp, 28 predicted proteins | sample Colrivmet1547B02_FD_78185 | JGI IMG/M metagenome (GOLD analysis project Ga0102875, IMG submission 78185) | Estuarine microbial communities from the Columbia River estuary - metaG 1547B-02 | ecosystem: Environmental > Aquatic > Marine > Intertidal zone > Estuary | place: USA: Columbia River... | reverse complement strand
GCATGGCAAAGTAAATTTTTGAACCTGGGCCAATATCAACACCAAGCTTCAAAGGCGCTGCTGAAGGAAAAATCAAAGGTGCTGCTCCCGGAACATAAGCTGAAAGCAATTTAGTAGAAGCCGAACTCGGGCTTGAACAAAACCCACTTGTGTTGGTAGACTCAACCCCGTTATGATCAATATAAACTAAGGCATGGTGTACTATTTCCATGTTTCCAGGAATGACTTCTACTGCTTTAATTGTTCTGTTTTGTGTGAGGTTAGTCGGTACTGAAAAACACACGTAGTCATCGTATAAGGTTGTTGCATTTGATATATAATTTGGCATTTTAACGGTAAGGTCTCCCGCTCCTAATACACTTCCTGTGTTGTAAACTGGTGGCGGTGGAGTCTGAGAAGAATTCCCCTCAGGAAATCCATTATTGAGCCAATTTAACAGTGTGGTCTTCTCAGCAGCAGTTAATGCCCTATCATGCAAATATTGTTGGTAATTATTGTCGGGTGGCCATGGTGGCATTTGATGCGCCGCCCCTGGAGAAATTGCCGCATAAATTGAGGCGGCCATCGGCGAAGACTCTTGATATGTAGTTAATGAAAACGGTGCAATTCCTCCCGTATGATGGCACGAAGTACATTTATTGTAAAAAATCTGCGCCACTTCGCCGCTCCAAGTCTGAGCAAAACCCACTAAGGAAAATGCACAAAAAAATACAAATGATACTATTTTCATGATGAACAATTAAACGAATTCTAATAAAGTAAATTAACGAACAATTACCGATTTAGTTCCGGATTTTCCATTTGATAATATCATGTTAACCAAATAATTTCCTGGGTTTAACCCGGTTAAATCCAAATCTACTGTTGTGTCTTGGGTTTTGTGGCTAACGATAATACGGCCTTGTAAATCCATAATGACTAGTTCATTAAATAAGGCTTCATGGGTAACAAGGGTTAGGTGATCCGTAGCTGGATTTGGGAATAACGATACGTCCATATCTGCTAGCGGTTCTTCTATCCCTGCAAGACAAACCTCATCAACGGCTGTTCCATCACAATAGAACGTTGGATAAAGAATTGCTTGTTGTAACGGAGTGTTTGCGAGTTGAAGAGGCGTTTCATTACACCCTAACTGAGTAACCAAGAAATCACGTACAAACCATTCTGTTGTATCCATGTATGCATTGTTCCCTATGTACGGTACATGACCGGCTCCAGGAAAGGTATAAAATTCACTCGATACATTTACTGCGCAAGCACGTTCATGCAGCATACGGCTTCCATCTAAATACATTAATGCTGTTCCTGGATTTACAATGCCACGGTTATATTTTACTGTGCCATCCGCTGTACCATGAATAGAAACCATCGGCACATCGCCCGCTTCAAGCCAACTATACTGCGCCAAGGCACCACATAAGTTAATTACCCCTTGAACCGAAGAAGAATATCCTGGATTACCACTATTTCCATCCAAGCCCCCCAATTGATTAATCGTTGCTTGATTTAGATAACCAGAAATTTCACAAATATTATCTAAATATGCTACGTGCAATGCCGTAATAGCTCCTGCTGAACTACCCCCAACATAAATTAAATTGGTGTCAATGTGATAGGTATCTGTAGTTTGTTTGTCTTTATAAAAAAAGCGGATTGCGGCTTTTAGATCTTGCACCGCACGAACAACAGCTTTTACAGCATTCGCTGAATCTATTGGGAAAAACCCGAGTCGGTAATCTATTGAAGCGCAAGCGTATCCCTTACGGGCAAAACGTTGAGATAATGCCGTCATGTCTGGGTCCGTTTTTGACCCGCCCAAAAAACTGCCTCCATGCACCCAAATAATGAGTGGTCTACTCAACTCGGTATCACCAGTCGGCTCATAAAAATCCAATTTCAAAGAGTTATTGGCGCCAGAAAATGTGGTGTTTGCACCATACGTAATATTACTTGTCAAGGTGTGATTAGGGAACACCTCTGTGGCATAGCGTCCGTTTTGACAAGGCTGAGCAAATGAATTTGTTACTAATAAGGCAAACGAAATAACTAAATAAGAATATAACTTTTTCATAGGTTAAGGTTAAGGGAATAAAATGGCATTGTAATTCAATGCGTTAATTAAAGGAATCTTTGCACTAAACTTTTTATTAATTGCTTTGATAAATTCATTGGCTAGCAGGGCATTTCCCCTGGGATTCAAGTGAATTCCATCCAAGGAAAATGCGCCTCCGGAAACAAACTTTGCAGAAAGTGTAGCGCCATTATAGGCGAATCCCGTGGTTAATTTATCGTAAAAATCTCCTGTTTCCACTAAGGCAAAGCCGTAACTAGTTGCTTTTTGCCTAATTACCGCATTAAACTCATCAATTCGAAGTTGAATTGTCGCAAGTTCATCTGTTGTAAGAACAAATTCATTTCTAAACGGAAATATGGAACCCATTTGATTACATTTTACCGAATCTAAAGGTGCCGTTAATAGTATTTTCTCACCTGGAACAGCGGGTCTTACCCCGAACATTCCGGCATTAGGGTCTGCAACCATAAACGGATTCGCGCCAACCACAAAAGATATTCCAATGGGATTATAAATTTGATTTAATGAGGCGGCTTTCTCAGCATCTAAGGTCAACCCGTTGTATGGAATCGTATTGAAAAACGGCCAATCGCTGATATTGGGAATAGTAGCTATTACTGCATTTACATGTTGACCATATAGCTGCTCACACAATTGGGTTAAGGATTCTTCAAAGCCAACACCTGGAAAACCAGCAAGTGGAGACATCGGATGTTGTGTTGCGCCACTTCTTGCATACGGCAATACGTCCTCGATTCCCAAATAAATGCTACAAAATGTAGGATACCCTCCATCAAAAATATTCTCTTGAACGGATGAATAGTTGCCAGATCCCGGAAGATTAAACTGATCCTTTGACATTCTCGCGAAAAAGGGATTGTGTTGAGGAAGATTTATGTTACCAAAAGCTGTTGAAACCATGTCAATCATACGTACGCCTGGTACCCCAAAATTTGAATATTTTTTCGAGGGATTGTACGCACTTGATGTGAGCGCGGAAGTCTCCCCTTGTAGACTGACTCTGACCGGAGAAAGTGAGCTAATGCCTTGACAGTCGGTTTTATATCCTAAGATTAAACGTGAAAGTCCGTTAAGGCTTAACCCAATATTTTGATCGGACATCCATGGCATTTCAATAGCTGGAGCACCCGCCATCATTAACTGTTGTTGAATCATCGCGCCTAATGAATTTTTTTGGCCGTCTAACGATAACCCATCATCCATGTAACCCGCGGTGTGTCCATCACCAATCGCAATAAATTTTGTAAAATCAGCGGTTCCAGCATCCACCACATGGGTTGGCGCTTTCGGTTTACAAGCCAACAATAAAGGCAATAAAAAAAGGATATATAAATACTGTCTTTTCATTACCAATTATAATTAATTCCAATCCCCGGGGCCCAAGCAATGGTAGTAAATGTTCCGCTTAATTGTGTTTCCAAATTTGTGTCCGCGCGTGTTATTTTTGTGGCATAAATCGATGCATCGAAACTAAAATGCTTATTGAATTCATATGAAATTCCTGAGGTAAAATAGGCTCTATTACCATCCGGCGTTTCCGGTGTCAGGTAACCTGTAGGAACTGGAGAAAATCCAAAGCCACCTCCAAGTCGAACATTCAAGACATTATCCTTTGCAAAGACAGCATATTGAATGCCTCCTCGAAACGCAAAAATATTCTTGTACATTCTTGGCGATTTGGTGTCCAAAAGCGAACCTGTATTTGTCGCATAATCAAAGGCCAAGGTGTCATAGGTATTCCAACCGACATAATTTATATCTGCCACGATGTTCCAAGAAGCGTTAGGTTTTATATTCAACCCGAGGGTTGTGACTGAAGGCAAGGCCAAGGATGCTGAAAGTGTTCCGTTCGGGAAATTCGGCGCCAACCCTTCAGGTACAGTAAAGTCAACTTGTCCATCAGATACCGACATGTTTATTCCGGATCGATAAGACAATCCAGCACTTAAAAATCCTCCGGGGTTGTAATATACACCGACGTTATATCCATATCCCATGGCGGCACCTGAAATTTCAGCATGTCCAAATGTTCCATCGTTAAACTGGACCGGTAAATCTTTCTGCAGGTTAACACTTCCTGGTGAAAAAACGAATCCAGCCCCAATACTTATGTTGTCTGTTATTTTGAAAGAGGCCGTAGGCTGAATATGAAATACCTTCATGGAAAGACGTGTAATTGCAAATCGTCCAATCCAACCTGGTTCGTATTGTACTGTGCTACCGAATGGTGTGGTAACAGACAATCCATAGGCGAGGCGATGAAATCGCTTAGGCTTTACTAAGGCATAAAAGTTTAGCGGCGTACCAACCGGATTCTCTGTTCTATACATTTCATTGGTTGCCGAATCAACATACATTACATTCCCGAAAATTGGCGTTGATGCAATATTCACTTGCGACTTTGAAACGAAGGAAGCGCCTGCGGGATTGAAGAACAAGGTGGAAGCGTCTTGTATAAAACCTGACCCAGCACACCCCATTCCTTGCTGTTTTTGGCCTTGAAAATTCACTTGAAACCCCTGTGCGTTAGCCACAGTTAAAGTTATGTTTGTGAACAATAAGCAAAAATAAACGAGTAAACTTCTTTGATGCATCACTACCAAAGATACACAAAATGTTAAATTAACATTAGATATCTAGGATACTATTCTCGTCGCCATCAAGAAACTTAGATATATGCCTTCTATCCTTCTTACTTGGTTTACCGGTGCCTAAGTGCTGATAAGCACGTTGAGATGCTAAGTAATCTTTTAATTTTTGTCGTTCTTCTTCCGGTGTAATATCTTCTACAAATGAAGGCGCCAGCGGGGCGCCAACGCGCTTATCAGTTAATGCAAGAATACGATAGGTGAACCAAGCGTTAGATTTTTGCAAGGAAAGAACGTCACCGACTTTTATTTCTTTTGATGCTTTGGTATGCACATTATTACAAAGCACTTTCTTTTTTGAAATTAACTCTGTGGCTTGGGACCGTGTTTTCGTAAGGCGAACACACCAAATGAATTTATCGATTCTCAAGGGCATTTTTAACTTTTTTAGTTAACCCTTGGTAGACTATAGCATACGATTCTGTAATTAATTTATGTGCCAAAGAAATATCCAATTGTAATGTATCTAATCTTAGGGTAATCCAATGATTTTTATTCATATGAAACCCTCTTGATATCCAATCATGCGATTCCAATAATTCAGGTATCTGATCCGGTTTACATTTGAGAGTTATTGCATCTTGCAAGTCGATATCAATTATTAAAAACATTTTATCACCAACTTTAAAGACTAAGGTGCTTTGATCAAAGGGAAAAACCTCTGTCACATGAGGTAGAGAAAGTGCTGTTGTTCGAATTAAATCGAAGGTCATCTATATATGTACAAATTCGGGGCAGTCTTTTTGACCGAGCATTCTCAACATTTTTCCATGGGCTTTTAGCGCACTAAAAAATGATTTATTTGTATAATAGGGAAGATTATACTCTTTTGCTGTGTTACGCACGATTTCAGATATCCCACGGTAGTGAACATGGCAAATCGTCGGGAATAAGTGATGTTCAACCTGATAGTTCAACCCACCTACCAACCAAGTAAACCATCTGGATTTAACTCCATAATTTGCTGTTGTTAACAACTGATGAACTTTGGCATCTGATTGAATATCACCGGAATCACCTGGATTTTCAAATGAAGTATCTGGAATAACGTGCGCTGGCTGAAAGATCAGGGCAAGGATGGTTCCGGAAACAAATTGTTTTATTACGAATCCTAACAATACATAAGGCCAAAATACTGGCGCAAAAATCAAGGGAAGAGCAAGGAAAATCGCTGCATAAATTATTTTACCCAAAATAATGCTAGTCCAATGAGAAGCTAAAGATTTTCCTTGAGACGTTACAAGTCCTTTTTTGCTGTAACGCACTGCTTGTTTATAGTCTTTTGTTGCAAACCACATTATGGTCATTAACGGATAAAAAAACCACGCATATAAATATTGGAATCTATGAACTGGTCTCCACGCGGTATGTGGTGAAAATCGGAGAAGTTTAACAGGCGCATCAATATCTTCATCAAAACCTTCCACGTTAGTAAACGTATGGTGCAACACGTTGTGTTGTATTTTCCAATTTGTTGGATTACCTCCCAATAAATTCAATACCGCACCAACCAAGAAATTAACTTTTTGATTTGATGAATATGCCCCGTGATTTGCATCGTGCATTACTGCAAGTCCTATTCCAGCCATCCCTAACCCAGAAACGAACCATAATAACAGGGTCAGCCAAATGAGATCCGTGTAAAAGGTGAATACGAACGGAACAAAATAAAGAGCCAACATAAAAACAGTTTTAACAACCATGTTTACATTAGCATGTTTAGATATCTTACGTTGAGAAAAGTAAGCAGAAACTCGTTCGTTCAAGGTTTTATTAAACTCGATGTTAACGTTTCTAGCGAATTTTGGTGTAGTAAATGATTCTTGCATGGGGTAAAGTTAACCTTAAAACAAATACCCTGTATATTTTACTTTGTTTTCTTAACCTGTAATTTAGCATTAATTGTGACCTCATCGCTTACGGCATCCGCTGTTCCAATCTGGAATTCTGAACGGATGATTTTAAATGTGGTATGAATGGTGAAACTTTCCCTTTTTCGCTCACTAATCAAAAAAGGAATACTCATTGCTTTTGAGATTCCTTTGGACGTCATCGTGCCATGAACCGTATAAGAATTCTGAACGTTAGTTACCGAATCTCCAAAAAATGTGATCGATGGAAATGTGGCGACATCAAAAAAATCTGATGATTTGGCGTGTTTGGTCATTCCAGGGATTTCTAATACTAATGAATTTACGTCAATAATCAAATCGAACCCATTAACTTCATTAGAGTCTAAGCTTAATGAAACCCTGCCTTTAACATTAGAAAATTTACCGGAAAAATCATCCGATTGTAAATTAACCTCCGACTTTGGCAGGATTACAAATTGTGTACCTGAAAGTTGATTTTCAGTATGAACAGGCTGTGAAAACCCTGAAAAAACAACAGTTAGTAAAATAATATACAAAAGGAATTTACCCACGCAATTTAGTTTTTCACTACCTCAAGGTCAGCTTCCATTTGAATCTCATCAGCAACAACATTCATCGGCATATCTTTACCGATAGCAAAGTCTGAGCGCTTGAATTTGCCGGTAATTTTAAAACCAGCCACATCCGCTCCTGCTCTGTTTTTGGCATTACCATTGTGGGTAGCTGTTAGAATAACTTCTTTAGTTGCGCCGTGCATTGATAGATTTCCCGTTAATAGGTATTTCTTTCCTTTTAGTTTTTTACATGAAGTAGATTTAAACGCAATCGTTGGATATTGACTAACCGCAAAAAAATCCGCTGAACGCAGGTGATTATCTCTGGCTTCTAATCCGGTGTTTATTGAATTTGCCTCAGCAACTAAGTCAAAGGTTGCATCGGCGAAGTCGTTATCATTCGCTGTGGTGACATTGCATGTCACTTTATCAAATGCGCCATTAGCATCGGAGATGCCCATGTGTGTTACTTTAAATCCTAAACGGGAGTGTGCAGCATCGATACCCCAAGAGGCCGTAGATATGGCGTTAAACGAATAAGCGATTATCGAAGTAAAAAGCACTAAATAAATTGAATTTTTCATGTATTTTTTTTTGACAAAGATACATTTCAAGCACGAAGAGAACAGTTAACCCGTGTTAATATTTCAATGAAAAATTTCGTGAATTATTTTTCTTGTCTTATTCACATTAACATTAGGTAGATGCAACTCAAGGTATTGTAACATTAAGTCAAATGTTTCCTTAAGCGACTTATTATCATGATTCCACCGATCGTTTAACAGCTCATTTAAAACAAAAACTGCGGCGGGCGGTTGTTGTAATCCCTCAAATGTTAAGATGCCATCTTGCATATCAAAGGTGTCTGCTTTTTCAATTGATTCTGGGAGAATCCCTAAGGATCTCATCCAATGAATTAGAAAAAAACATGGAAATGAATAATACGTTTCGCGTTGACCTAAATCAAGCATCATTGCCAAGAGTGTATTAAATCCTTGTTCATCTTTATTTTTGTGCGAGGTGGTTTGATATACCACATCACACACGAAATATCGGTTGGCTAAAACCAACGGGCTTATATCCAATTGATTAATTGGATATACGGGGGACGTCTTCTTTAACGTTCCATGCGGATATTTTGGATTTAATTGAAATTCTAATTCATATAAAGCAAATGGTATAAGTGCTAGGGGTTTTCTCGAGCTGAACGATGTTAATTGAATCAATCCCTGATCCTTCGTATAAAAAGACAACAAAAGAGATTTAGTAGAATAGGTCGTTCGATGTAAAAAAAATCCGTTGGTTGTTTGATTCACAAGTACGAAAGTAACTATCCTTTCCGAACTGTTACCGAAACATTGGCTTCATTTTGTTGTTGCTTCCATTGATTCAATGTGTTTTTCAACTTACCGTCCTTTACCGGTTGCTGCGCTTGAACGGGAGCGGTTTTAGTCGTGGATTTTTCAGTTTTAGTATCCTTAAAATTTAGTTTAACCACTTCTTTTGATTCAACCTTTGGTTTGTATTCATCAATCGTAGTGTCTTTTTTAAATGCTCCGAATTCCGACTTTAGCATTGACTTTACCGTTGCCTTTTCTTGAGCCCACTGTTCTTTCGTTTCTTGTTTTTTGGATGATTTATCCCATTCAATTGTTGGATTATCTAAGTCGCCATACATACGCAAGAAAACCTTCAACCCAGTTTCATCATCTATTACCGTTCCGAACTCGCTATCACGATCCGCACCTAAAAGATCCCTAAAATCAAATTTCATTCGATAATCGATTTTATTATCAAATGAATGCGTTCCGCTTAAGTCTAAGTCCATGGCAGACGAGGCGATGTGCATGTTTGGAATTGTAATTACTCCCTGTTGAATTTGAAAGGTGTTTTCTAGGGTGCTAAATGCTACATCCTTGAGCTTTGCTTGGAAAATATCGAGGTTTTTCTTTCCAATAACCAACTTTCCAGTATTGGTTTTTAAACTTTCAGCAATATCATTAAAGGACTGGACATTTTTTAAGTGACCATTAAAAACTTTCATATGTGCACTCACTTGCATTTGATTGATATCTATGCCTCCAATAAGGTTAAATGGCGCATAAAAATCAACTTCCATTTGAGCTCTTCCTGAAATTTGGTTCGCATCAATAACATCTTGATCGAAGTTATCCCACTCCTTGAAAAGCGGAGAAAAATAAATATTCGACGAAGTTAGCCTTGTTTTAATATCAATACGCTCCGGTTCTGACTCGGAAATCCTTAATGAACCTTGGATATCAGCCCCTGCATTCCGAACGGTCAACGATGTAAAATCTAAGGTTCTTCTAGAAATGAATATTGGACATGTTACCTGCTCAAACCTATGTTTTTCATACGTAATGCTTCTAGCATTCAAATTAATTCTACCCGTTATATTATTTGGTAAAACGAAAGACTTTCCTTTAGATTCCTTTTTTTCTTCTTTTGTTGTTTTACCTAAATCTGAAACTAAGAGTTGGTGACTGCTTACTGAACAATTCACATCCAAATCCCCTGAATTCGCTATGTAATTAAATATGTTGTTAAAGGTGCCGTTAAGCTGCAAATCACTTTGATTTACGGCAAGAGTGGCCCCTTCAATTTGTAGGTTGTTACCATTCAATGTAAACCGTCCATTAATGTCTTCAAACGTTCTGTGGTCATTCTTTGCTTTGAACCAAACATTTAGTAAGTGGATGGATCCATTCATTCGTTTCACATCTACTTGATCGGAAACCACAACTAAAAATTCGGAATTTAATTTTGCCAATCCATCCATTCGTTGAATAAAGTCATTTTTAATTAAGCGATTTGCAATGCTTAAATCAATCGTGCCTTTTGCTTTACCTTTAATTTTTGGTGCATTAAAGTTTAGAATGTCTAAATCCCCGTGAAATGGCCCCGCGGCTGTTTCAAACGCCAGATGATCCATTATTAAGTGGTCTTCTAGGGGGTTACCGTTGCTTCTATAAGTCCCTTTAAATTTTAATTTTCGGATATGTGTTTTCTTTACAGGTTCAATCAAGTGGCCATTTTTTATATCAAAATCACATGAGATATGTGGTTCTGTTTGGTCCTTCCGGCTTCCTTCGATTAGTAAATTAAAGTTTACATCTCCAGACCCTTTATATTGATTCAATTCCTTTTCCGCTGCATCCAATGATAAGTTGTTCACTAAATCAGTTAGGGTTAGAGACTCCGATTTGACGACAAAACGCATACTATCGACACCATAATTCCCTTCGGCTAAAAATGGTATCTCAGCAATTTTCAATGCGGTTTTAGGTAATGAAAAGGTGCCTAATTTTGTATTGACATTCATTAATAAATCCATAGAAACCGGTTTATTTTGAAGTAAAGAAACCTTACCAGATTGAATTCTATTAATGAACATGTTTCCTTGTGCATTCAGGTCAAATTGGTCCTGATTAAAATCACCTGAAAACAACATGTTGCTTAGGTTCGTTGAATAGGTTTGATCTGATTGACTATTTATATAATTCACGCTAAAATCCTTCGTGCTTACAGATGATATTTTTACATTGTATGACGTTTCGGTCGTATCGCTTGATTCATTAAAAATAAGGTAATTTACCTCCCCATTTTTCGCTGTTCGAATATTCAACGTTCCTTTGCCAATTTCGATTCCTTTAATGTGATAATTTTCTTGCCATAAGTCAATTGGATTAAAAACTAACCGGATTCTTTCGGATTGAAGTAAAAGTTTATTCGATGGAATGGTTTTATAGGCATCATGCACTTTTACATCATGAACATTGATTGTAAGGTTTGGGAAAGTGCTCCAGAACGTTAAATCAACAGATGAAAAATATACCGGTTCTCTAAATTCCTTACCGAGTTCTGTTAATACTAGGTTGCAAATTTTGTCTTGAAAAATATAGAGCAAGGCGGAAATTAAAATAACTACCCCAGTCATTATACCCAAAGACCACTTGAGCACTTTAATAAATTTTGACTTGAATTGCATGTGTTTGTTGTTGTGGGTATGGTTAACGAAACAAACACACGTAAGGTTACAAGAAATCAATCTCCTAGGTGGAAATACATTAATTTTTTGTTAATTTACCACTAAATAATACGTTGGTTTAAATGAAAAAACTCTGTTTATCGATTTGCTTGTTTATCGGAACAATGCATATTAACGGACAATATTGCACCCTTGGCGGACCTTCTTCTAATGCGGACTCCAATGTAGAGTCTGTTATATTGAACGGGGTTTCTGGCGGTATTAACCATATAGGATGCCCCAGTCAAATCGGAGTTGAGTTATACCTAAACGAGTCAACCACCTTAAGTGCCGGTTCTAGCTATTCGCTACAAGTTGATTTCGGGACCTGTGGAGGAAATTATGCCGGTGTGGGTGCGGTGTGGATTGATTTTGATCAAAGTCAGACCTTTACGCAAAATGAAATTGTAGGAACGTGGGTTGGAACGCCTCCAGCGTTGCCTGTTCTATTTAATGTTTCTGTTCCTAACAATGCGCATAACGGAGCAACTAGAATGCGCGTAACGCAACAAGAGGCCGGTACGCTCCCATTAAACCCATGTGGTGCATTTCAATGGGGCTCTGTAATGGATTTTGGAATAACTATTATTAATGGTCTTGATTGTGGTGCTTTCGCAGGGGATGATCTTGCTAATGCCATTGAGGTCCCTTCGTTACCTTATCAAGATACGGTAGATCTAGCATATTGCTACGGCAATCAAAATTTAGTATACGATTCCCCTGATGTTTTTTATAAACTTCTGCTAAATCCTACAATGCAACAGGTTAGTGTAAACACCTGTGGATCTGATTTTGATACGTATTTAACAGTTTTAAGCCCTCAAGGTGTAGTAATAACCTATAATGATGACCATGAATTATGTGCCCCTTCCTCCATGCTAAGTTTTGATGTGAATGATCTTGGTTTTGTTTACATTGTAGTTGAAGGGTGGGGAAATGAATCAGGAATTGCTCATCTAGAAATTATTTCATCTTATGTCGGTATTGGCACCTTAGATCAACCTACGGTTAATTTATATCCAAATCCTGTGGGCGACGTGCTTACAATAAGCGAGGAGGTTAAAGATATAGAAATAACAAATCTTTTAGGCCAATCGATGATTACCATCGATGGCACAACATCACAACTTGTTGTTTCTGAACTTGAACCAGGAATCTATACGTTTCATTTTCGTGTAAATGGCGTAGCGTCTTCCAAGCGATTTATTAAACTATGAAGAATTTAATTTATCTATTTTGTGTATTTCTCGTTTGGGGGTCAACGTGCTGGGGAGGTATTTGGAATAAAAAAACAAGTATAGGTGGAACGGGAAGACACCGAGGTGTCGGTGGAAACGCATACCAATTTGGATATTTGGGATTGGGACATGTCAATGGAGCCGGTGCAGATATCTCCTTTAGAGATTGGTGGCAATACAATCCCGCAACGGATAGTTGGACACAAAAATCTGATTTTCCGGTGGCAAATCACGGGGCGGTTTGTTTTAGTTTAAATGATCGGGTTTATGTTGGAGGCGGATCTTCTCTCACCAATGAATTCTATGCATTTAACCCCCTGTTAAATCAGTGGGCTCCAATCGCCAATTGTCCATTATCGCCAGGTGACGTACAAGGGTTCAGCGCGGAAAATAAAGGATATGTAATTTACACCAATCAACTCGCGGAGTACAATCCTGGCACAAATTCTTGGATTTTAAAAGCAAATGTCCCAGTAAATGCAAGCAATTGGTCATGCACTTTTTCGAATGGAACGAGTGGCTTTTTAAAAGTTGGGCATTCCTTGTTTGAATATAAGCCAAGTCAAGATTTATGGATGGCAAGGGCCAATCACCCCGGACTAAGCACGGGTGGAAGTTATGGATTTTCAATCAATGGGATAGGTTATGTTGCTTCTGGATACGTGGGTGGTTTATCCACCGTTACCGAAGAAGTATGGTCCTTTAATCCAGCAAATAACACATGGACAAGGGAAGCGGACTTACCGGGATCATCACGGCGGTTCCTTGCCTCATTTTCCATTGCAGAAAAAGGATATATTGGACTTGGAACTAATGGTATCAATTTAAATGATGTATGGGAGTTTAATCCTTCTCAAACGCTGTCGGCTGGGGATGCTAACCAATTACAAATCACACTTTATCCAAATCCCAGCTCAAAAGAATTGAGGCTTAATGGCCTCGACTCATCGATTGATTACACGATTTATTCCTATGCCGGAGAACAAGTTCTTAGGGGCAAAACGAATGGAGAAATTGATATTGAATATTTACCTCAAGGAAGCTATTTTATTATTTTAAATAACAAGAAATATGTTTTCACTAAAGTATAGGCATTTCTTAGGTGGTATTGCATTTTTATTAGCATGTTCACCCGCATTGGGTCAAGAGAATGTGTGGGTAAAACTCAATGACTTTCTTGGTGGAAAACGAGAGCGCGCGGTTGCCTTTAGTGCTAACGGGTGTGGGTATGTAGGCACGGGGACAGATACTGCAGAAGTAGTTCGTAATGATTTCTGGAAGTATGACCCAAACACAGATTCTTGGTCTCAAATAGCACCCATGCCTGGACCTGCACGAAGAGATGCAGTAGCGTTTGAACTGAATGGATTTGGTTATGTTGGCACCGGAATGAGTGACCATTTCTCTGCTAATGGAAATATACTTTCTGACTTTTGGCGATACAATGCCGTGCTAAATGTATGGGATTCAATTGCCCCTTTTCCAGGAAATCAAGGGGGTGGAGTTTATTTCTCTACGGGGTTTAGTGTAGGGGGTAAAGGATATGTTTGCGGGGGTAAAACGGGAAATAGCACCTACAGTAGCGAATTATGGGAATATAAACCTTCCAACGATACGTGGTTTCAACGGGCTTCCTTTCCAACTGGCATTCGCTACTTGTTAAGTTCTTTTACCATTGGGAACTTCGCTTATGTTGGTTTTGGGGCCACACAAGATGTATATAAACGAGATTTGTATCGATACAATCCAGGTAATAACCAATGGGATCAAATGCCCGACCTACCCGGAAACGTAAGAGGTGCTGCAACCACCTTCGTGCTTCAAGATAAAGGATATGTTTGTGGAGGAAATGACGGTGGCTTACTCGATGATTTATGGGAATTCAATCCAGTAAGCGAAGAATGGACCTTAAAGGCGTATTTTGGTGGCTCAGAACGAAAAAACGCCATCGCATTTAGTATTAATGATGAATTTGCTGTGGTGGGGTTAGGAAAGGGATATTCTGGTAAAAAAGAAAGCTTATATGCGTATTATCCTTCCTCGTATGTTGACTTGAATCATATTATAGCCGACGAAATTCAAATTTTTCCCAACCCAGGAAGAACCAATATTCAATTCCGGAATCTTCCCGCTGACTTTGAACGGATAGAGTGTGTAAATTTTCAAGGGTTAACGGTATTTTATTCGAATAATGCCCCCGCTTCAGATGCATTTGAATCCTTACCGACGGGGATATATTACCTTAAGATGTACCGTGAAAACCAACATTTAATTGCTATTAAACCCCTTTTAATTCAATAATGAACGTTAGATTATTTGTTTTCTGTCTTTTAGCTTTTACTTCGTTTGGGCAAGATTATTGGGAATTGCGCGACTCCATAAAAGGGGCTCCTCGAGCAGGTATGGCTTCTTTTGTTCTTGGAAATAGAGGGTATGCAGTGGGTGGAATTAAAGCAGATGGAAGCACAAGAAAAATGTACTCTTATTCTAAACCTCAGAATGATTGGGATGATGAAGTTTCCTTAGGCGGAATAACTGGTGGCGGGTTAGAGCGAAATTTAGCCTGTGGATTTTCGCTGAATGGGAAAGGCTACGTGTGTCTTGGTGAAGGCCTAGGAAGTACATTCATGAACGACCTTTGGGAGTTTGATAAAACCAATCAAACATGGACACAAAAGGCCGATTTTATCGGTACACCAAGACGAGGAGCAACGTCATTTGTCATTAACAATTTGGCCTATGTTGGAACAGGCGAAGATGAGCAAGGACTTTGCAGTGATTTTTACAAGTATTCTCCTGATAACAACACATGGGAATCAATAGCACCTTTTCCAGGTGATGCGCGAAGACAAGCAGTTGGATTTGAATTAAATGGGTATGGTTGGGTTGCAACAGGTGATGCAGGCACGCTCAAGAACGATTTATGGTCTTATAACGTAGTAACAAATCAATGGCAACAGAAAAGTAACATGCCCGGTAATCCCCGCTTAGGAGCAGTGGCTTGGAGTACGTCACCTAGTGCATATATTGCAACTGGACAAGATCCAACCGGTGCATACTTGAACGATGTTTGGCAATACAATTACTATCAAAACTCGTGGACACAACGAAATATTTTTATTGGTGGAGGTAGGGTAAACGCGATCGCCATGGTTATCAATGGTTCAATATACGTTGGAGGTGGTTACAATGGCGCCTATTTAGATGACTTTTTTACCTACAATGGAATTGCTGAATTACAAGAAGATGAAATATCATTAACGCTATATCCTAACCCAAGCGAATCATGGATCAAGATCGAAGGGATAACAAAACCCACCTCATATAGTATCTATTCCGCAACAGGGATGGTGATGTTAAGGGGAGAAGCTTCAAGCGTTGAAAGTATTTCCATAGAAAATCTCCCAATTGGAACGTATGTTATTAAGTTAACGACACAAAACACCACAATATGTCGCTCGTTTATAAAACGTTAATTCTTATTGGAGTTCTAGCCTTGGTTAATTGTGGTTCTTCGGATAAGAAGAGACAAAAATCAGATGATTCTGAAACAACAAAACCAACAGAACAAATACTGTATGCCACCTTTCAAAATTCTGATGGGACCTGGGGTTATGACATATTATCCGCTGGAAAAGTACTGATTCATCAACCAAATATCCCGGCACTCCCTGGCAATAAAGGATTTCAACTAGAAACACAAGCCACACAACTTGCACAATTGGTAGTGCGAAAGATTAATGCTGGCATTATGCCCCCAAGTGTTTCTACCGAGGAGGTTAAAGGAATTATTGGGAATCCTAACTAGACGTGTAAGGCTCTGTTTCCAGTAGCGCCTAAAGCCGCTTCCTTTAATGCTTCAGAATATGTTGGGTGTGGATGACAAATTCTAGCAATATCCTCTGCTGATGCACGATACTCCATAGCCACGGCAGCTTCCATGATCAAATCGGCTGCTCGTGCCGAAATCATATGAACCCCCAACACCTCATCGGTGGTTTTATCCGAAATCACTTTAATAAACCCACTGGTATCCATAGACGCTCGAGCTCGTCCAAGGGCCTTGATTGGGAAATTCCCAACATTAACCTCTATTCCTGCAGCTTTTAATTCTTCTTCTGTTTTTCCAACCGATGCAACTTCAGGCCAAGTATAAATAACTCCTGGAATTAAATTATAGTTTATGTGTGGTTTTTGACCTGCAATGCATTCTGCAACAAAAACACCCTCCTCTTCCGCCTTGTGAGCTAACATCATGCCTTTAATCACATCCCCAATCGCATAAACATTCGGAACAATCGTTTGAAGGTGATCATTAACCTCAATTTGTCCTCTATTATTCGGCGTTATACCAAGCTTATCGAGACCTAAGCCGTCTGTGTAGGCTTTTCTCCCTACAGCTACCAAGCAATAATCCGATTCAAGCGTAATGCTATTTCCTTTTTTATCCGTGGCTGTCACTATGGTTTTATCTCCAGTATTTACTACCCCTTGAACCTGGTGATCAAAATGAAACTTCAATCCTTCTTTCTTAAGGATTTTTGCAAGTTCCTTTCCAATGGACCCATCCATCATCCCCAACAAGGTAGATGAATTTTCGATCACTTCTACTTCTGAACCAAGGCGCGCATATACTGACCCTAATTCTAAGCCAATTACACCACCTCCAATAACGATTAATTTCTTTGGGATTTCAGATAATGATAACGCTTCGGTTGAGGTAATAATACGTTTTTTGTCAGGAACCATACTTGGGAAAAAATTAGGTTTAGATCCTGTGGCAATAATTACATGTTTCGTTTGAAGTTCTTTAACCCCCTCCGCGGATGTTACCGAAACCGTAGTTGCATTTACGAATGAGCCGATTCCTTGAAATACTTCAATTTTATTTTTATCCATTAAGTACTTAACGCCTGCACAAGTTTGCGAAACCACCTCATTTTTTCGTTGAATCATTTGAGTGAAATTTGCGTTAACTCCATTGACCTCAATCCCGTGCTCAGCAAAATGATGTGTCGCATTATAAAAATGTTCAGAAGAATCTAATAATGCCTTGGAAGGAATACATCCAACGTTTAAACAGGTCCCCCCAAGTGTATTATATTTTTCAATGATGGCTGTTTTCAATCCTAATTGTGCGCAACGGATTGCAGCAACATATCCTCCTGGCCCTGAACCAATAATTACCACGTCATACATAATGTCAATTTTAGATTACAAAATTACGACAAGCAATCTTAAATGTTCCAAAAATCTCTTAGAATTAAGCAACCGAATTGTATTCTCGTTGTTTATTACCTTGTATGTCAAAAAAAATTATGATTGCGGGAGCAGGTTGGTTAGGACGTCCCCTCGCTCTGGCGTTAAACAATAGCCATAATGACGTTACAGTACTTAGTCGAAGTGATGAACAATCTGCGTTTTTTAATGCGCAACATATTTCGCTCATTCAGCTCGACTATTTACAAATAGAACATTCCCATATTAATTCTGAGCAAAATAAAACACTCATTATTTGTATACCTCCTGTACCTGATTATAGTTCAATAATTAACGGGTTAATTAGTACGCTGGCCCCAAGTCATATCATCTTTTCAAGCGCAACAAGTGTCTATTCACAAACGACTGGCGAGGTAACTGAAGCGTCTTCACTTGGAGGAAATCCGGTATTAGAAGAAGCCGAATCCTTGATCATAGATTCAGGGATTCCGTATAGCATTCTTCGGCTTGGAGGCTTAATCAATGAGCAAAGAAATCCTGCAACTCATTTTAGTGGAAAATTCAATATTCCTAATGGCGGTGCACCTGTCAATCTAATACATCGAGATGAAATTATTGAGCTCATCGCCCAGGTGATTGCAAGAAACGCGCACGGAGTATTTAATGTCGTTTACCCAAGCCATCCTACCCGAAAAGAATATTATGAAAAACAGTGTATTCAACGCGGGTTGTTAGCATGCGAATTTACCGAAGATGGCACCGGTAAAATTGTTAACGGTTCTAAAATTAGTGCGCTTTTGAATCGCCCCTATCGCTTTTCTATTGAATAATTTACAGAGTTTTCCCTACCTTTGATTGACCAAAAATGAAATGGATTCTTCCTTTCTTAGTCTTTATGCTCTTAACCTTTGAGGTTAATGCATCACATATTATAGGTGGAGATATATACTACGACTACTTAGGAAACAATCAATACCGATTTTATCTCACCTTGTATCGGGATTGTGCCTCCAATGGCGCGGCTTATGATGACCCCTTGCAATTAGCGATTTATAATGGAAACGGTACCTTGTTTCAGAATGTAAATGTGCCATTTCCGGGAAGCACTCCAGTACCATTAAATTTCAATAATCCATGTGCCACTGCTCCAGGAGGAATCTGTGTTGAAAAAGCCACTTATATTGTAGTAGTTACCCTACCCCCAATGCCCCTTGGCTATGATATTTCTTATCAACGTTGTTGCCGGGGGCCCAATATAACGAACTTGATTAACCCAGACGATACCGGTATTACCTTGACTACACACATCCCAGGAAGCAACTTGGGTAACGGTTCTTTGTATCAAAACAGCTCTCCGCGATTCACGAATTATCCCCCTATATTACTTTGCAATACGGAATCTATTACCTTTAATCATGGAGCAACTGATCCAGATGGTGATGTGTTAACTTATTCATTGGTTACGCCTTATGCTGGTGCAAGCTCTGTTACACCTTTACCCCCGCAAACTCCAGCTCCACCCTATGCACCGGTTATGTGGAATCCAGGATATAACGCCACGACTCCACTCGGACCTGGTTCAGGAATTACCATCAATGCAAATACTGGAATGATGTTAGTTACCCCGCAAAATGTAGGCTTATTTGTGGTTGGGGTTAAAGTAACTGAAACACGCAATGGGATTGTCATTGGGTCTACCGTAAGGGACTTCTTATTTAGAGTCTTTGATTGTAATATTACCCTACAAGCCTTATTACCTGCACAAGAACAACTTCCAACTTTTGTTTCTTATTGTCAGGGATTAACCGTAAACTTTGTAAACAACTCGTATGGTGGATCTGCCTATGCATGGGACTTTGGGGTACCGGGTGTAACGAATGATATAAGTAATCAAGCACAACCTGGATTTACATATCCGTCGCCTGGAACCTACAGTGTTTCACTTATCGTGAATCCTGGCCAGCCCTGTACAGATACGGCTTATATGTCAGTTACTGTAAATAATCCGTTTTCGGTATCTTGGTCGAGCGAAGACTCTTTGTGTATCGTAGGGAATCAATTTAATTTTATAGGAAATAGTAGTGCACCTCCTGGGATTGGCACCTATTCATGGACTCTTGACAATACGGCATCTATACAAAGTGCCTCCGGTTTATCCGTTCCAAATGTTACGTTTGCTACGCCTGGATTTCATTCCATAACAATCAATGGTGATAACGGAGACTGCATCACGTCTTTTACTGATTCGATTTTTATCTTTGATGTACCTGTTGCACAAGCCATAGCGCCACAAAACGTAAACTGTATTGGTCTAACTGTCCCATTTGGCAATACCTCTAGCAACGCGTTAACTACCCATTGGGACTTTGGTGTGAATGGGCAGTCTAATGACACAAGTAATGCACTCGCTCCAACCTATACGTATGCTAATGCAGGAACGTATCAAGTTATTTTAAATGTCAGTTCTGGTCTGAATTGCAGCGATTCAGATACCCTAAGTATCACGATAAACGAATCCCTTGTTTTATCTTATTCAAATACAGATTCCCTGTGTATCAACGGCGGTTTATATTCATTTGATGGAACCGTCAGTGGTCCCCCATCCGCATCCTACTGGTGGGATTTCGGTCCTAACGGAATTCCTCAAACGGTAAATAGCGTTGATGTTTATCCTGTTGAATTTAGTCAAGCCGGGTTTCAACCCATAACACTATACGGCGCATTTGATAATTGCATAGATTCGATACAGGGCAGCGTGTATGTCTATTTTGAGCCGAATATTGGATTTACGATGATTCCGGGGTTACAGTGTGTCCCCTTTTCGGCGACCTTTATCAATACCTCAAGCTCTGATGGACCGGCAACCTATAGTTGGGACTTTGGGGATGGAGCAAGTTCCAACAGCCTCAATGGATTTCACGTGTATACCGTAGTTGGTAACTATAATGTTGGCCTTACAATGACTACGCTTGAAGGGTGTATTGATACCCTCAATTTGCTTCAGCAAGATTTAATTGCAGTTAATCCCTCTCCGATCGCAGCATTTAGCGTAAATCCGAATCAAATAGATGTGTGTAATAATGAGGTTGTTTTTACTAATCATTCCATCGGAGCAACGAGTTACTCCTATATTTTCGACCATCGAGGATTTTATTCAGAGTTGCCAGAATTCACGCATGAATACCAAAATACAGGAACCGATTATCCTACACTAATGGTGTCCAACGAGTTTGGTTGTAAAGATTCTACACGAGAAACCGTCATGGTGTTTCCATTTACGATCTACATACCGAATACGTTTATTCCCGACCAAGACGGAAAAAATGATGTGTTTAAAGCAGAAACAACCTTTGAAATAAATGAATGGGAATTTAGCATCTATAATCGGTGGGGACAACGCGTATTTGAAACAGATAATCTAGCAGAGGGGTGGGATGGAGAATTTAATGGGAAGCCTGCTCAAGATGGCACCTATACGTATAATATCAGGTATCGAGGTTGTGAATTTCCAAGTGCATGGCAACAACTTACCGGATCGGTTCGTTTGTTAAGATAATTACTTACGCAACACAAAATTTTGTCCTAAGTAAACTTTCCTAACCTGTTCATCATTCGCTAAATCTTCGGCGGAGCCGCTTTTCAGAATCTTTCCTTCAAATAACAAATATGCGCGATCAGTAATTGAAAGGGTCTCTTGCACATTATGATCTGTAATCAACACCCCAATATTTCGTTTTTTTAAATCAGCTACAATAGACTGAATATCTTCCACCGCAATGGGGTCTACCCCAGCAAACGGTTCATCTAACAACACAAACTTGGGGTCGGTGGCTAAGGCTCGTGCAATTTCCGTTCGGCGTTTTTCTCCTCCAGAAAGGCGATTCCCTAAGTTTGTTCTGACATGATTTAACGAAAATTCTGAAAGCAATTTTTCTAATTTTTCTTCTCGTTGCGCCTTTGATAAATCGGTCATTTCTAAAATTGCGAGAATGTTGTCCTCAACGCTTAATTTACGAAAAACAGAAACTTCTTGTGGCAGATATCCTATGCCCAATTGAGCTCGTTTATACATCGGTAATCGTGTGATATTTGTTCCGTCAAGAAAAACATTTCCCTCATCAGGTCTAACCAATCCAACGATCATATAAAACGAAGTTGTTTTACCTGCTCCATTTGGGCCAAGTAAACCAACAATTTCACCTTGACTTACTTCAATCGAAACACCATCAACGACACTACGGTTCCGGTATGTTTTTCGGATTTGTTCTGTGTAGAGTTTCATTTGCCGAAATTACTAAAAATTGAAGGAGATTCGTCCCCTCACTCCAAAAGGACTTGTTCCTGGTACGTTGTGTGTTGCTCTCCACACAAAATCTATACGCAAAATCTTAAATAAGTTCTCCAATCCAACAGCGCATTCAACATATGGGATTTGGCCAAAGGACCTCACATAACCAGGAATAAGTACATTCTCTGAATGTTTACTTGAAAGCGATCCATACAAAATCCGCTCTGTTGTAACTAACCTCAAGTTGAGTTTATTAATTCCTGGAATTTTATTAAAAAATAGTCCTTCCCAATGATTCTCTGCAAAGGCACTCGCATATTTATCTGAAATAAACTCTAAAAAGTTCATTTTATTAAATGCAGTTAATAACAACCAATACGATTGATTCCCCTCATGAACTTTTAAAAACGGAAATGCCGTTGACCCAAAAACACAACCTAGGCTTGCTCCATATCTTAACCTTCCAAGAGCGCCGAGTTGTGTATAATGTTCTAATTGAAATTCTAATTTTTGATAATTGTACATGCTTCCTGCTATACCCTTTACGCCAATAACGCATTGTAAAGATAAGATAGGAAAGGAGGATCCAACACTCGTTCTATCAAATTGTCCGGATAAAAACTCCTCATCTTTTGTCCATCGTATTCTTGTAATAAATTCCGCCGTGGTAAGATTTTTTAAGGTATCGAAAACCCCAACATTTAAAGTGGGCGCGATATATGTACTTATACCTAACGGGGTATATTCCTTCCAATCAAATCCACCTAGGATAATTAAATCTTTTCTAATATCCTTTTCTAAATTAAATCCTATCTTCTTTACAAACGTTAATTTGTCAAAAGGCGCGGTATTTAATACGGTAGCGAAGGTGTTTCCAAGTTGAGCTGCGGTTGGTGATTGACCAATTTGCTCCAAATCGTAAGTAAAATAAGTGGATAACATGCCCCGTTTCTTAGGGGTAATATTAAACCGGATTAAACTAGAATATTTAAACCGATCATCCCCTATGCCATAACCTATTTTTCCTCCAAGTTCTAACCGCTTTGAGAAGGCATTGGAGGTCCTGATGGCGAAAGAAAGCCGGGTATCTTCAACAGGATTTCTGCTAATTAATGAAGTAACATTTCCTAATTCAATTTTTCCTAACGGATAATATCCTGTTGACGCAAAATAGGTCAAGGTTTTTAGGCCTTGGAAATACCTTGTTTTATTCAAGGTATCTATCATTTCCGAAATGCCATTTTCTGTTTTATTTAGCGCTTCATGACGCAGCGAATCCCAAGCAACATTATCTTGTGTTTTGGCATTCTCCAAGAATTCAACCGCTGTTGATGAATTATAAAATTCATCAGGCCTTAATTCATTTATAACAAAGCGTTTTCTACTACTCGTTTTTTTTCCAAGGAAACCATAAATTTTCGACTTCTCAGTTAACCGTATATCTAACAATAAAACCTCTTTCTTAAGCATCCAAACCTCACGTTCTACTTGTTCGAATTCTTGTTCAACATACAAATCTTGAATGTAATTCAAATTTGCCCCCTGGGAGATATTGGCTTTAATTGAATGAATGGCATAGGTTGTATCGTGAACCCACATCTCTCCAAAGAAGGTCAAATTACTTGTGTTTTTTGGTTCGAATCTTAATTTATAACAAAACTTATTGCCTATATATGTTGAATCATCCAGATAAAACCGATACATCGAACGTGCATACGTCGCGAGTGGACTAATAAAGGATTTACCAAATAAATCAATAACATTCTCATAAATATTGATGTCTAAATACATGTCTCCTAAAAACTGGGCCGCTTGAAGATTTTCTACACCAGTAATTCGTGAAGCTTTGACGATTTCTCGTTTTCGTTTTGGGCGGTTTGCAAAATAAAAATCTGATACAGATTCGGCTAAAACAGCAGGTAAAATCAAGGTTTGATTCGTTGAAGTATCTAAGTAATCTAAGAGCACATTGAGCTTTTTTACTGGGCCTAATGCAGAAAACTCTGATCCAATATTATTGATGTCTACTTGGAACTTATTGTAGGCTTCGTATTGATATGCCTGAAGTTTTTCTTTGTTATTTACTGGCTTATGGGCAATGATTTTTTTGTGTAATATGGTTGAGGGGAATTCATCCGGAGGTAAAACCACAATTTCATTCACCTCTCGTGAAATGGGCTTTAGGATAAAATTCATTTCCTGTTCTTCGTCTGCCTTAATTTTCTTACGAACAACCTTATACCCTAAAGAATACACTTGAATTGAATCTACTGGATAATAAGTTTCAATTTGAAATTGTCCGATACTGTCGGTCAGGGTTGATATTTTGGTGCCATAAAAGCTAACCTTTACCATAGGCATAGGCTCACGTGTAGCTTGTTCAATTACACTGCCCCTTACCATTGTTTTTTGAGCAGTAACTACACCCGAAATAAAAAGACAAAGAAGGAAAATAGCTTTATTCAATTGACTTATTTTTCAGCGCTCGCTTAGAAACAACAATACCGATTTCATACAATCCAATAATTGGAATAGAAACTATGATTTGAGACAACATATCCGGCGGCGTTATCACAGCGGATATTATGAGAATAACTACAATGGCATGTCTTCGGTATTTTTTTAAAAAATCCGGTCCAATAAGTCCAATTTTAGTGAGTATGTAACTTATAATCGGTAATAGAAAGAGCAATCCTGAGTAAAAAACGGTGGAAATAACCGTTCCAACGTAGGAGCCCACCGTGAAGTTATTTTCAATCTCTTGACTAATTTGAAATGAACCAAAAAATTGCACAGTAAGCGGGGCGACTACAAAATATCCAAATAACACCCCCGTCAAAAAACACAAACTGATGTAGAATACCATGCCTTTAGTAGCCGAAATTTCGTTTTTTTTCAGTCCGGGTTTAACAAAAGCCCATAATTGATAAAAGATAAAAGGGGAGCTTACTATTAATCCGCCCATGATGCTCATCATCATCGCATAATTGAACTGACCTGACACCGTCATGCTCTGCATTTTTACCGTCGTATCAGAAACGCATATTCCAAAATACGTACAAAGCAATCGAAAGGTAATAAAGTCATGATCTTTTAAAGCAAGAAACAAGTGATTCATTATCCACTCTTGATACACCCAAATCACGACCCCAACCAAGAGAACAGCAATAGCTATCCGAACCAAACGCCATCTTAATTCATCAAGATGCTGTAGAAAAGACATTTGTTGTTGATTGGACATATGCAAATTTAGGGAAAAAGGTTGATTTTAATTGAAAAGAATAATGAACGTAAATTGTTTACGTTCAAGGAGGTCAATCTTTGTAAAAATAACGCAGATGAAACAAATGAGCATACGCAAAATCCAGTACACAAATTTTAGTAATAAAGCCCTTTGCTATGGTGTATTAACTTTAAACAACTTATCGATTGAAAGTTGTGTTGAGCTTAGTTTTAGTCACCTAAACCGCTTGATTGCCTCTATCAATAAACAATTAGCGGTAATTTCTATTTACGACTTAATTCAAGAGGAACAAAACGATTCGGAAGTGTATTACACGATAAATCTATCAGACTTTTTGTTGGATGATATAGTGATAAATACGAATGATTCAGACGGCTTTCAGCCGCTCAGAATCAGTGCGTAGTTACGGTTGAATAATTACCGTTTCTTCGTTCGTTTTCTCAGCTTCAATTTTAATAATTCCTTGGCCTTGTCGATTTCCTTTGTATGCTTCAATATCTAAAACAGCTACACCAGCTTGACCAAGCTGATAAATTTCATTGTAATTGAACGTTGCGATTCCTGCTGCATTGGTATACGCGGTATCATAAACCACTACTTGGGATGGACAATTACACGTTGAAGTACCATGCAAAACAACCATTGCCTCTTCCACTACTTCATTGTTTTCATTTCTAACTTCGATTTTTGCCAACGTATCTTCCTTCTTAACACATCCACCTAGTACCAAGATGCACATTGCAGATAACACAATAAAATAAACAGATTTAATCATTTCTAACGGTGTTAATTAATTTGGTAAAAATATAGTCTCTACGGATGTCGTATGGACTCTACAACGGGTATATCCTGTTGCCGTTTTATTGTTATGCTTTATAATTATATCAAAATATCCGGTTGTGTTATCTGGACCAGAGGTATTAAAATACTGATCCATATCAACCGTTGTAAAACCAGAACTATTGGTAAATGTGGTATCCACAAAAGCACCCGTGGGAGGATTACTTTGTTGGTCTCCAATTACAACGACCTTTGCTCCACTGATCAATTGATTTGATGACGATCTAACGAATACCTTCAAAATAGCAGGATCCTTTGACTTACATCCATTTGCTGTGATTAAAAAAACCGTCGCAATACCAAGAATAATTAGTTTTTTCATATACTTTTCAATCTACCAAATGTAACACATAAATTAGTGAAACACAAAATTTTGCGCAATTTCACACAGAATTGCCGTTGAATTAACGTAATCTCAAGGCAATTGGAAATAAAAACATAATTTTGCTAACTAAATTCTTAAACCAACTTCTGCCTTAAAAAGTTACATCATGCGAGCAAGAATCGACCAAGTGGAACGCGAAATTTCTGAAATTGTTATTTCTGATAGTCAAGGCGCCGAAACCTTTCGAATTAAATATTTAGGATCTAAAGGGATTTTAAAATCACTTTATCAAGAGTTTAAAGCTGTTCCAAATGAGGAGAAAAAGGAAATTGGCCATCGATTAAATGACCTTAAACAACAGGTAGAAAACGTATTGGCTTCGGTACAATCAAACGTAACGGCTAAAGAACCGAAAGACCTTTTAGATCTTACCCGTCCCGGTCGAAGTACATCCTTAGGAAGCCTGCATCCGCTTACCATCGTACGTAATGAAATAATTTCCATATTTTCTACCATCGGATTTTCGGTGTCCGAAGGACCTGAAATCGAAGACGATTGGCATAATTTTTCTGCGCTTAATTTTCCTCCAGACCATCCGGCGCGGGATATGCAAGACACATTCTTTATCGATTCTTCTATTGATGGCCTTTCATTAAGAACGCATACCAGTTCGGTACAAGTGCGGGTGATGGAAACGCAAAAACCACCGATTAGAACAATTTCACCAGGAAGAGTATATCGAAATGAGGCGATTTCAGCGAGAGCACATTGCTTTTTTCATCAAATTGAGGGATTATACATTGACAAAAATGTTTCCTTCGCGGATTTAAAACAAACCTTGGATTATTTTGCTAAGTCACTCTTTGGGGAATCAGCAAAAATCCGTCTTCGTCCATCGTATTTTCCTTTTACAGAGCCGAGCGCAGAAGTAGATGTTTCCTGTTCCCTATGCCAAGGTGACGGGTGTAATGTATGTAAATATACCGGTTGGCTTGAAATCTTAGGTTGTGGGATGGTAGATCCGAATGTCTTAGATGCTTGTGGAATAGACTCAACGGAGTATAGTGGCTTCGCATTTGGTATGGGTGTTGAACGCATCGCACAATTAAAATATCGTGTGAATGATTTACGCCTATATTCTGAAAATGACGTGCGTTTTTTAACACAATTTCATTTTTAAGTGATGGATTTTAAAGACTTAGACTCCGCCATCCAACTTGATCAGATCGAGCAGTTAAGCCATAAATCCACTCAACTCATTTTCAAACATTCTACCCGGTGTATTATATCATCTATGGCGCTTAAACGCCTGAGGGCCTGTACACATATCGAGGCAGATTGTTGGGTCTTAGATTTACTTACTTTCCGTTCGATTTCGAATGAAATAGCCCTAAGGTATCACACTGAACATCAATCTCCGCAATTATTCGTTTTAAAGAATGGTAGCGTTGTTGGAAGCACCTCACACGAAGGCATTGACTGTGAATTTATTCTACTGTGTAATGAAAAATAAAAAAACACTACTTATTATTTTGCTTCTTGTACTTGTTACAGGAGGATTTCTATACAAAACCTTGGCTCCTTCAGCATCAGATAACGAATTTGGTCCCTTAGCATATTTTGAAAAAGAAGGTAACCTATCTTGTGTTCTTGGGTCGGATTTTAATAGCTCATTTCTCACAGAAGAAGACCAGGTTACCGTATCACTATCTCTTGATGACAGCCTGATTATGACCTATAAAAATGTACAAAAGAAAACGTCCATTACACTTCCAAAAGGGCTTTTAACTCTAGGAGCTCATCAACTAAAAATAACATCCAAACATGCTACGCGGGGTATCAGCGAAGACGAACGTGTACTCTATGTGTTGTCAGATATTACTCCTGCATCTTGGTCCCTTGTTTTGAAAAACCAGTATGTCCACAATGACTCTTCATTTACTCAAGGACTCGCCTTTTCTGAAGGTAAACTCTATGAGGGAACCGGAGATCCTAACGGTATTGGAGCAACCATGATTGGTGAAATTGATTTAAATTCTGGAAAAATCATTAGAAAAAAAGGCACTGCAGCACCAATTTTTGGTGAAGGTATTACGGTAGTTGGGGACGAACTTTTTCAAATCACTTGGCAAAATAGCACCTGCTTTGTTTATGACAAAAAAACATTTGCGCAACTTAGACAATATTCTTATTCCGGTGAAGGCTGGGGGCTAACCTATGATGGCACACATTTAATTATGTCTGACGGAAGTGAAACCCTAACATTTCGAGACCCAAAAACGTTTAAAGAAACAAAAACTATTCAAGTATATACTCATGAGGGTGCCATTACAAAATTGAATGAACTTGAATATATTGATGGGTTAATTTATGCCAACATCTGGACGAGTAACTTAATCGCCGTAATTGACCCGGTAACCGGAAAAGTAATAGCAACTATAGACGCTACGGAAGCAGTTCAAAAAGGAAAGGGAAATGGTGAGGTCCTAAATGGTATCGCGCACAACCAAAAGACAGGTAAAACCTATATTACTGGGAAGTTTTGGACAAGCCTTTTTGAAGTTGCCTTTACTAAGCCTAAGGGCGTGTAAGAAAAGGAACCTGTTTAGTTTTTCTTCCATTGACAATTCGCAGGAAATAGGTTCCTTGCGACCAATAGGTATAATCAATGTATTGAATTGATGCATTTAAATCAAGCTCCATTACCGGCATAAAATCAAGCTCCTTGTTGGATTCAAGTACTTCTTTTTCAATAAAAATTCTGCACTTAGAAGGAATATTGGGTGAAAACTCAAACTTAATTTCCTGCGCTCTAGAAGGCACCACCTTCACAAAAGACGTTTCACTCATTCCGTTAAAAGCCAAGGGGTTATTCGTTAATTCAGGGATTTCCCACGCCCGTATGTAGTCAATTAAATATTCCGCAGGAAATCCTGTCTTTTCGTTTGGACCGGGAGAAAATGGCCCCTTATCCCTGGCCAATGAAAAATTAGCAATCAAATTCATAGAGGTATTAAACGTCGCCTTATGCTGAGCAACAAGACGGTCATTAAAATAGAACGATACACCATAAGGTGACCACAAGCCCGAAAACGTCACCCATTCTCCAGTTAACTTTTGCTTGGTCTTTACCCAATGACCGAAAGGTTTGTCAATAATTCCAAACTGTTGTATGCGGTCACAGCGATTCGGACAATGCACATCAACATGATATGAATTTGAACGCTCCCCTTTTGCTTCCATAATATCAATTTCTTCATTCGGATTTCCGCCGTAAAGCCAGAAGGCTGGCCAATATCCTTTTCCTTTTGGTAAAAAACATCGCGCTTCAAAGTATCCAAACCTAAATTGTTTTTTACTCCACGCAGCAGCCGTTAATCGATTAATCTGCACCTTCCCATTTTGCATTAAGCTTGGCGTTTTACTGATTTTTTCTTGGTCGATCATCCAATCCGGAAAGGACCGCCATTCATTCACGGTATCAACGGAAAGCTTCAATACCCCGCCCGATTGTTCACACATGCGCGGGTCCGTATAGGTGTTTGCATCCAGGGATAAACCTCCCCATGGATAATAACCGTACCAGGTGGACTCATCTAATTTGACCCCATTAAATTCATCAAACAACGAAGGGTTTCCGGTGTAAATTCCTTCATTGTCAAACCAGATTAATACGGTGTCTTGGCTGTAGATGGTCTGCGTAAGCACACAGAAAAGAATTAAGAGATATCTCATTTACGTTAAATTACAATCAAAATTAGCAAACCCCGTTAGTTTACATTGCGTAATTTCGTAAAAATGAAGAATACTTGGTGCATATGGGTCCTGCTAGTCCTTGGAGGAACTCTATTCGGGCAATCAAGTTATCAATTTCGAGAACTGATTTCAAAGGTAACGCCCCAGCAAATAGATTCCTTGTCAATTTTACCCGGAAGTGTGTATTGTATTCATGAAAATGATACGGTTTCAAAGGAGCTCTTTAACGTAAATTACATTAACAAAACCATTGCGTTTAACCCTAAAATTAACGGTCTTGTTCAGGTGTATTACGTACGAATCAACTTGAATTTAACCCCCAAAAACCAAGTATACGATTCTATTGCCTTGGTTCCGAACATGTCAAACACGATGTTTTCAATCACCGATGAAAATCAATTAATTGAAGATCTTTTTGGGGGTAATGAAATCAATAAGCGGGGCAGTGTTTCTCGTGGAATAACCTTTGGAAATCGCCAAAGCCTTGGGATTAATTCAACGCTTAATCTAGAACTAAGCGGAAAACTATCTTCAACCCTGCACCTCTTAGCTTCTGTGTCCGATGCAAACATTCCCATTCAACCCGACGGAAACACCAACAAATTACAAGAATTCGACCAAGTATTTATTCAGCTATATACGGATAAATTCAAACTAACCGCGGGTGATTTCTGGATAAATCGTCCGGACGGTTACTTCCTTAATTATAAAAAAAGAGGACAGGGATTGACGATGACAAACACCTTTGATTTGAGCGCCAATAAACAACTAAAAATCCAATCAAGTGTTGGATTATCAAAAGGCAAGTTTCAACGACAAATCATCCCTGGTGTAGAAAACAATCAAGGGCCCTACAGGCTTGTAGGAGCAGAAAACGAACCGTTCATTGTCGTGTTATCAGGAACTGAGCGCGTATATATTGATGGCCGTCTACTGCAGCGAGGTCAAGAATTTGATTACACCATAGATTATAACAGTGCCGAACTTGTATTTTCCTCAAGGAATCTTATAACCAAAGATGTTCGAATCGTGGTAGAATTCCAGTATGCAGACCAGGCATATACGCGTGGATTAATTCAGCAGCATCTTAGTTACCGCGTTAAAAATACCACCAGTTGGATAAATTATTATCAAGAACAAGACCTTAAAAACCAACCCCTCCAATTAAGTTTAAATGAAACCACCAAACAACTCATTGCAGCAGCTGGAG
>Ga0102875_1000139_pt1 | contig 31494 bp, 26 predicted proteins | sample Colrivmet1547B02_FD_78185 | JGI IMG/M metagenome (GOLD analysis project Ga0102875, IMG submission 78185) | Estuarine microbial communities from the Columbia River estuary - metaG 1547B-02 | ecosystem: Environmental > Aquatic > Marine > Intertidal zone > Estuary | place: USA: Columbia River... | reverse complement strand
TCGTTGGTTCGCTAGCGACGATCATGGTTTTCGTTTCTTTCCTCATTGGTCTGACCTTATTTACAGGTTTAGATAAAGCGACCATCGTTCATTTGTTTCAAGTAGCGAAATTTGATGATTTCACGTTAGATGCAAACTTTCAACTTGATTCCTTATCCATTTGGATGACTTTAATTATCACGGGAATTGGATCCTTGATTCACTTGTTCTCAATGGGATACATGAGTCATGACGAAGGATACCACAAATTCTTCACGTATTTGAACTTGTTTATTTTCTCGATGCTCTTGTTGGTATTGGGAAGTAACTACTTCGTATTGTTCTTCGGTTGGGAAGGTGTTGGTATTTGTTCGTATTTATTGATCGGATTCCACTACAACGATGCTGAAAAAGGAATTGCCAACAGTTTAGCTGCGCGTAAAGCGTTCATCATGAACCGTATTGGTGATGTTGGATTGTTATTCGCGTTATTTATGATGTTAAACAAATTCCACACACTAGAATTTGTCGAAATCGGAAAAATGATTACTGCTAGTCCAGAATTGTATACGGGAATTGCCTGTGCCATTACCTTGTGTTTATTCCTAGCAGCGACTGGAAAAAGTGCACAAATTCCATTGTTTACTTGGTTACCAGATGCGATGGCGGGACCAACTCCGGTATCTGCTTTGATTCACGCGGCAACCATGGTAACTGCCGGAATTTACTTAATCGTTCGTTCGAATTTCTTGTTCGAATTAGCACCAACAACGAAAGACATTATTTTGGTGATTGGAATCGCTACGACGGTTGTCGCTGCGTTTATTGCCATGCGTCAAAACGACATTAAAAAAGTATTGGCTTACTCCACAGTTTCACAACTTGGACTCATGTTCGTTGCGTTAGGAATGGGTGCTTACACAGTGGCTTTGTTCCACGTTACGACGCATGCATTCTTTAAAGCATTGTTGTTCTTGGGATCTGGTAGTGTGATTCACGCCATGTCAGACGAACAAGACATACGCAAGATGGGTGGATTATCGAAATTAACGCCAATCACACACATTACCTTCTTAATTGGAACATTAGCGATTGCCGGATTCCCGTTCCTATCTGGATTCTTTTCCAAAGACGAAATCTTAGCACATGCGTGGATGTCAAGTCCTGTTATTTATGGATTTCTGATGATTGCTGTTACCATGACAGCCATCTACATGTTCCGCTTGTATTTCTTGGTATTCCACGGAAGTTTTAGAGGTGGAGAGAAATTAAAATCACACGTACACGAAAGTGGCTTGTCCATGACAATACCATTAATGGTTCTTGCCGTATTATCTGTATTTGGTGGAATCTTGAATTTACCGGGTATTGTTTTTCACAACGCTGGACATTGGATGTCGCACTTCTTAGAAAGTACTACTTACGGATTGAATCAAATTGAAACGGAACACATGGATGGAAATCAATCCATCATTCTCATGTGTATTGCAAGTGTTGTTGCATTATCCGTGATGACATGGGCCTACATCACTTATGTGAAGAAGCAAGCTGTTGCCAAAGAAGATGCTGACATGAATGCTTGGGAGAAATTATCGAGCAACAAGTTGTACATCGATGAATTGTACCAAACAATTTTTGTTCAACCGATTTTGTGGTTATCCACTACCCTAGCAAGTCAATTCGAGCAACGCGTATTGAACAATGGGATTTTCCGATTGACAAGCGCCATCGAAGCAAGTGGAAATTACACACGCAAATGGCAATCAGGATTCTTGTCAAGTTATCTATTCTGGATGGTTATGGGTATCATCGGATTTATTAGTTATTACATCATAAAATCTACATTTTGGAACTAATCATTTTACCACTTATTCTTGGAATCATTGCTTTCTTTCTTCCAACTAATTGGGTTCGTCCATTTGGATTATTAGCAAGCCTTAGTGTTTTGGCAGTTTCCATTGTTCATTTGATGAACTTTGATCCTGCGAACTATGTGCTCATCTTGAATCCAGCGGAAGTTTTCCCATTAGGATTAACCTTTAAAATGGGTTATGACGGATTGGCATTAGTCATGGTATTATTAACGAATGCGGTCATCAGCATCATTTTGTTAGCGAATTGGAACAGAAACATTTCTTCCAATGCACGTTTTACCGGATTGGTTCTTTTGATGCAATGTGCTTTATTGGGCTTGTTCACATCACTTGATGGAATTTTGTTTTACACCTTCTGGGAATTAACCTTGATTCCAATTTTCCTTATTCTTTACTGGTTTGGAAAACAGGACAACAACCGCGCATTATTCAAATTCTTCTTGTATACTTTACTTGGATCGTTGATGATGTTATTGTCCTTTATCGGATTGGCTTACTTCTCACCAAACTTCTCTTATTTCCAATTAGTTCAAGCAAACTTCGACGGAAAAGCTGTGGAAGCGGCAATGATTATGGGAGGAATACTCTTTGCATTTGCTGTGAAGATTCCATTATTCCCTTTCCACACATGGCAGGCGCCAACGTATACGAATGCACCGATGGCTGGAACGATGTTGCTTTCAGCATTGATGTTAAAAATGGCACTTTACGGAATGATCAAATGGATGATTCCAATTGGATTTGAAGGATTGGTTTATTTGAAATGGCCTGTGATCACACTAGGTGGAATTGGAATCGTTTATGGTGCAATTATCGCCATGAAGCAAAAAGATTTGAAAACCTTGTTCGCTTACGCTTCGATTAGTCACCTTGGATTAATTGCAGCTGGAATCATGTTATTTACGGTTTCAGCAATTGAAGCATCGATGGTTCAAATCATCAACCACAGTATCGTTGCTGTTGCTTTGTTCCTTTGTGCTGGAATCATTGAGGACCGTTTGAATACACGAAACATCGATGATTTAGGTGGAATTGCGAAAGTTGCTCCTCACTTTGGATTCTGGTTTGCCGTGATGACGTTTATTTCCGTTTCTGTTCCCTTTACAGCTGGATTCATCGGAGAGTTTGTTTTGATCAAAGAATTGTTCACCGCTCATTGGGTGATTGGAATTACCGCAGCATCGACATTAGTTTTCGGAGCAGTGTACATGCTACGTGCCTACCAAGGATCTATGTTCGGTCCAACAAAGGTGACCGTCTTTAAAGATTTAACGTGGAACGAATATGCTGTATTCGGTATTTTAACAGTGGCAGCAGTTGGATTTGGATTATATCCACAAATAATCATCGATTTCATTAAACCTAGCATCAAATTCACACAAGAATTGATGGCGGGAGACTTAACATTTACAAAATAATAAGATGGACGCAGTAATTATCATATTTATCACAGGACTTATTGGACTGTTTGTTGGAATGTTAAAAAAGAGTGAATTGACACTTGCTGTCACTTCTATCGGAATAATCGGCGGATTTATTTCCATGTTCTTGATGAACGATTACGAATCGATTTTCAGTACGTATGCTGGACTTACCTTCTCACGAACGCAGCAAATGTTTGCATTGTTAGCAATTGGACTGACCTTATTAGCCGTGTTGATGGGTTACGTTTATTACAAAGAAGAAGACGAGCACACAGCAGATTACTACGGATTGATTCTCTTCTCATTAACAGGAGCGTTGTGTTTAATCGGATTCAGTAACATGTTTATGTTCTTCCTAGGTTTAGAGATTTTGTCTATTCCGATTTACGTACTTGTTGGAATTCAAAAAGGAAATTCATTGGCATCTGAAGCATCCGTAAAATACTTCTTTACTGGATCATTTGCTACAGCCATTATGTTGTTTGGTATTGCGTTGATCTATGGTTCAACAGGATCTTTCGATTTGAATGAAATCCGCATGGCAATTGACATGGGAATGTCACATTCACCGATGTTAAACATTGGCGTATTGATGATGATGGCAGCCTTCATGTTCAAAGTTGGAGCTGTTCCTTTCCATTTCTGGGGTCCAGACGTGTACCAAGGATCTTCAAACGCAGTGATGGCTTACATGGCTTCCGTCGTGAAATTAGCTGCCTTATTTGCGTTTGTTCATTTGTTTAATTTCACTTTCAATCAATTAACACCATTTGTTTCTGGATTGGTGCTTTTCGCAATCATAGTTTCCTTATTCCTCGGATATATCTCCGCATTGAAACAAACGTCTTTCCGAAGAATGATGGCCTACTCGAGTATTGCCAATACTGGATTCGCATTGTTCGCTGTTTTGAATCAACAATTTGGTGAAGCTTCTTTGTGGATCTTCATGATTGGATACGCATGTTCAACAGTTGCTTTGGTTACAATTAACATGATTGTCGAAAAAGACACGGACGAACTGACAAACTGGAAAGGAATTGGCTATTCAAATCCACTGATTGGAATTACCTTGGTCATTTCCCTTTTATCCATGTCTGGAATTCCTCCTTTCACTGGATTCTTCGGTAAATACTTATTGTTATCCAGTGCATTTGCGAATTACTTACCGTTCGTAGTATTGGCAATCATCGCTTCATTGATCGGAGCATACCTTTACTTGCGTTTAATGGTCCTTTCGCTATCTCGTGAGGGAGAAGGACAGAAAATCAAAATGACAGCCATTCAAGCGCTTGTTTTGGTTCTTTGTTTAGCAGGAGTTCTTGGTGGATGGTTGGTTTTATTGATTAAATAAGATCCTACTTCTATTTTCTACCAACCTAATTACATATTCAAACGTCTTTAGGTCAATGCATAAAGAAGTTCAAATTTTCGAAGCACTCATCGATCGTTGTATTCAACGAGATGAAAAGGCACGAAAAGAACTTTATGATTTATTTTCTGCTCAAATGTTTAATGTTTGTTTGCGCTATGCAAAAAACAGAAGTCAAGCTGAAGATATTTTTCAGGATGCATTTATTAAGGTATTTGAGAACTTACCGAAACTATCGAACAAAAATCAATTTCCAGGTTGGATCAAACGCGTATTCGTAAATACAGCTATTGATAATATTCGTTTGAACAACAAATATGAATCAAACGAACATCTACATGTCATTGAACATTTTTCGGATGTTGAACCATCCATAATTGATGAAATGGCTCACGAAGATTTACTCGCATTGGTGCAAGAATTACCACCACGAGCAAAAATTGTCTTCAACTTATTTGTCATTGAGGGATATTCACACAAAGAAATAGCGGAGGAATTAGGTATTAACATTGGGACATCAAAGTCACACCTTTTCGATGCGAAAAACATTTTAAAATCGAAATTATTAATCAAAGAAGCCAAACTATTTAGTATTGTCAGCTAAGCAATGAAAAGAGAACTAGATCCATTCGAGTCCAAACTAAAGGAAAAACTTCAGGGAAAAGCACAGTTCCCGGAGGACCTCCTATGGAAAAGACTGAACGATGAACTCCTTCGTTCGGATCAACAAGTTGCGTCAAAAAATCGCTATTGGATTCTTGGTGCAGCGTTACTTGTGTTCATTTCACTTGGGACAGGATACTTCATCGGTGTTCGTCAAGAAGCTTCCAGACATCTTGCTGTAAATACGGCATCTTCTACTTCTAAACTTCCTGCAAGACTTCATTCGGTTTCACCTTCAAATCAATCCACTGGCATCCAAGCTCTACAAAAAAAGGAAACAGTTAATAATCTTCAAGGAAAACAAACCAACTCCTTTGAATCGCTTTCCAAGAATGAGCTGAACAGAAATAGATCCTTAGCAATTGTCAAGAATCAGGATCAATTTTATACTATTGATCTAGCTCAAGTAAATACTAAAGAAAATATCCGAACACTTCCGTCATCGAATGTGATTGAAAATGCGAATATGAACGCTGAATTGGCTGACGCTCCATCAACACAGCTGCAAGACCTATTCGATGATTTTTCAATGGAAAAACTAGCACTCCGTAAATCTGCACTTTTACTTTCCTCGAATACCACGATGGCAAAAGGATCGCCTTATAAAAAACATTTCCCTATGTTTTTGTCCGCTAGTGTAGGATTTCAACCAACTGAAAACAATCGCTTTCAAACCGATCGAATTTACGGTTCTGGATCCAAATTCTCGGGCAACGAAAAAGGACTATCAACCCTCAACGTAAAAGTTGGATTACAAGCACAATTGGGCCGTCATTTCGAACTTGGGACAGGCTTGGGAACAGCTAATTATGTGACCAAACAAACGGTTCAAAATCAAATCGTGGAAATTGATCCACTCGTAAATCAGTTGAATTTTGAATCTTCCATCAGTTCCTTTGAAATTAACGAAGATCATTTGCAAGATGACCCTGAAGATCAAGAAGAAAACGAATTGAATTTTGAAGATTCGACTTCGTTCCATTTGAACTATCAACTTTCAAATACAATAAAAAGCATTCAAGTTCCAGTGACAGCTGGCTTTGTTTTTCAAGTCAACAAATACACGTTCACATTGAAAACCGGATTCATCTTCAACCACATTACGCAAGCGAATCAAGTGCTAAATATCAGTGGATTCAATGCCATTCGAACAAATGTGCAATCACAACTTGTTTCTAATTCCTTTTATCAACTGTTTCAAGTCGGAGCTGAATTCCCAGTGTCATCTCATGTCTCTTTGATGCTTTCTCCATCCTATAGCCATGCCTTAAAATCGATTTCCAAATCATCTACCCTTCGTCCAAATTCACTTGGACTTGAATGTGCATTGAAATTCTATTTTTAATTTTCCTCGTTAGAATTTTACATTCTTTACGTTTATTTTGTCGGCTGATGAACCAAGTCTTAACTTAGTTGTACAGAGGCTCACTAAACGTCTACTTTATGAATATTTCTTTTCCAAGCGTATCAAAAAAACACATCCGTTTTGGCCTCATTTTATTGATTGCCCTAATCGCTGGATTTCTTTTCAATTACTTGAATCGACCAGAAACACCGACAAAAAAGATAGATCCGTACGCTGGCCTCTTCGATCGAAAAACAGACGGATTGATTCAGGAACAAACCTTACTGGCAAACAAGGCGGTTCCCGTATTGAAAATCTTGAACGAACGAGAAAAAACAGTTCAGCTTTCCAAATTATCGATTTCCTCCACAATTGAAAATGGTGTCGCTCGCACGCGCTACGACATGTATTTCTACAACGAGCAAAGCCGAGATTTGGAAGCAGAATTACAATTTCCACTCGCCGACGGACAAACCATCTCCTATTTTGCAATGGACGTCAATGGTGAAATGAGATCCGGTGTAGCCGTTGAGAAAGTAAAAGCACGAATGGCATACGAGGCAACGGTTCGACAAGGAATCGATCCTGGATTAATCGAAAAAACGCAAGGAAATAACTTTAAACTACGCGTCTTCCCTGTTCCATCGAAAGGGACAAAGCACATCATCATCGAGTACATGCATGAATTGGCGATGGATGTCAAACATGCCTATTACTACCTCCCGCTTTTCTTTAAAGAAAAAATTCCTGTTTTCTCCTATCACCTTTCCATCGTTGGTGAAGCCGAAAATCCAACTATTCTTCGCTCTTGTTCGGATGATTTCAAGCTTTCAGAAGTAGCCAAAATTTACCAAGCATCCGTTCGTAAAAAACAATTTTTGGCGAATAAACCCATTGTGATTCGCCTACCGAATCGTCAATCTGAAGCAGTCGCTGCTTGCGAACAAAAGTCAAACGGAATCTTCTTCCATACGAATCTGAAACTTCCACAAAAGTATGCGCGCAAAAAGCAGCCTAAAAAAATCACGGTCATGTGGGACGTTTCTAGTTCTCGATTCCTATCCCAAATCCCAAAGGAAATCAACTTGTTGAAGAAGTATTTAAGCACCATGAAAAAAGGAGAAGTGGAATTCATTCCTTTTGGATTCAAAGCACTTCCTAGTCAAACCTTTCGCATCAAAAATGGACAAAGCACCGAATTGCTTCAAGCCATTCAGAAACTTGAGTACGATGGTGGAACGACCCTAAATCAACTTCCTTGGAATTCCTGCAAAGGCGAAGAAATCTTGTTGTTTACCGACGGACTTCAAAACCTAGGGAGCTCAAAGAGTCCCTTAACTTCGAAAGAAATCTACTGCATTCAAAGCGCCATTAAATCCGATAATGGCTTTTTGAAAAATCTTTCCCGAACTTCACATGGCGAATTCATCGACTTGTGTTCACTATCAGAAAAAGAGGCCTTAGAACGCTTGAATTCCAAATCCTTACATTTTATGGGCTTTGATGCAGATCCAGCCATAGCTAATTATTATCCAAGTACAGGTTTGGGAAACAACGGGATTCTTTCGGTTTCAGGAAAGTTGAATAAAGTGCGTCCTTTCGTCACGGCGAAATTCGGAATCGGAACGAAAGTCCTTTTAAAAACACGTATCCCGCTAGAGCTTAACAAGAAAAAAGCACATGCCAACCTAGAAAAAATGTGGGCGATTCACCAGCTCAACGAACTTCAAGAGAATCCAAAACAAAACGAAAAACAAATCTTGGAAACAGGGTTAAAATACCGTTTGGTTTCCGATTTTTCTTCCTTGTTGATTCTCGACCGAGTTGAAGACTATGTCCAACATGGCATTCTACCTCCGAAAAGCTTACAAAAAGAATATTTCAAGCAATTAAGGGCAGCTGATAAAGCAGCGAAAAAAGATCAGTTTGATCACCTCCGTAACATCAAAAAGGAATGGAGAATTCAACAAGCGTGGTGGAAAACGCATCGAAAAGAACCGAAGAAAAAAAGAAATCGCCACAACACCCAACGTGCTCCCATGCCAGGTGATGAAGTAGAAACACGAAGTGACATTGTTGAAGGTGCTAGTTATAATGCTTCCCCTCCTCCACCACCCCGTGTTTCAGCCAATTCAAGCGTTCAAAGTACTGCTTTCCTTCCTCCCGTTGTACAAAACGAAGAAGTGGCGAATGTAGCATTAGACACAATAAGACAAGGTACCGAGATACAGTTATCAGCAGGATACGGTTTAGGTAATTCCGTTGGTTCGGTAAGTTATTCATGGGCTAGCGGTATTAGTTCCAATTTTATGGCCAGTACGATGGCTTCTGCAGGAACCTACACGATAAGCGTTTCGGATGTGAATGGTGTCAGCACCACAAATGTTGTAACGCGTGGTTCATTAAAGGTGAAAGCATGGGATCCAAAGTCTCCTTATATGAAACGGATCAAAACCGTTCCACTTTCTAAAGCCTACAGTGTTTATTTGAAAGAACGTAAAAAATACGCCAGTCAACCTTCGTTTTATTTGGATGTGAGCGATTACTTGATTTTCAAAAAGCATTACGCTGAGGGTATTCGTGTGCTTTCGAACATTGCCGAACTCGATCTGGAAAATCACAGTTTACTGCGCATTGTCGCACAACGATTCCTGCAATTAGGGGAAAAGAAATTGGCCTTAGCACTTTTCAAACACTTGATCGAACTTCGTCCGGAAGAACCACAGTCCTACCGTGACCTTGGACTCGCGTTCGAACAAACCGGTAATTACAACGAAGCTATTCGCTACTTATACAAAGTAGTCAAAGAACCATACGATGGACGCTTTGCAGGAATTCACTGCATTGCATTGAACGAAATCAACAACATCATTGCTAGTCATCCGAGAAACTTGAAGTATGACTACATCGACAAAGCGTTTATTCGTAAAATGCCAGTGGACATTCGCATCGTCTTGAATTGGGACACCGATGATACCGATGTCGATCTATGGATCACGGAACCTGATGGCGAAAAATGCATGTATTCATATCCGCTGACCGCAAATGGTGGACGCATTTCGAATGACTTTACCCAAGGATATGGTCCAGAAGAATACATGATTCACGTTGCACAGCACGGAACATACCGCATTCAAGCGCATTATTACGGTGATCATCGTCCGACAGTAAATGGCAAAGCGACCTTAAGTATTCAATTGTTCAAGCAGTATGGAACTAGTTTGCAGTACAAACGAGAAATTACGCGCAGATTAAACGTAACAGACGACGTGGTTGACCTTGGAGAATTTGAGTTTTAAGGAAAGGAATCCCCGCTGCAGTTGCGCAGCTGCACTCCGCTGCAGTTGCACTGCTGCGGAACAATTTCAGTTGCACTGCTGCGGAACAAATTCAGTTGCACCGCTGCGGAACAATTTTCAAAACAAACACTACGCAAAACACAAAGTCACACTGTCAATAATTACCTTTTAATCGAAATATTAATACAATTATTTCATACATACCTTAAATATTCATACTTTTGATGTATGGAAATGATTCAAAGAATAGCACAAAGCAGTATACAAAGGTGGCTTTATAAAGGGAAAGCACTCGTTGTTACAGGTGCACGTCAAGTTGGAAAAACGACCATGCTTAAATCCATGTTTTTAAATGCAACTAACGAAATACTATGGTTAAATGCGGATGAAACACGGGTTCGAACAAGATTGAGTGAGTTGGATGTATTCAGTCTACAAAATATTATCGGCAAGTATAAAATTGTGATTATCGACGAGGTACAGCGTATTCAAAATGCTGGTCTTCTTTTAAAGATATTAGTAGATAATTTTAAAGAAGTCCAATTTATTGCTACCGGTTCATCCGCTTTGGATATTTCAGAGCAAATTTTCGAACCGCTTACAGGAAGGTATTTACTTTTTCATTTATTTCCATTTACCCTAGCAGAAATTTATCCACGTAAATCGGTTTTCGAAATTGAAAATAGTTTGTCTTTTCATTTAGTTTATGGAAATTATCCTGATATATGTAAAAATCAAAATGATGCTGAAACGCTATTAACAAACCTTTCTAATCAATATTTATACAAGGATGTTTTAGTTTGGAAAGATATACGCAAACCACAATTATTGGATAAATTATTGAAATTAATTGCTTTGCAAATTGGAAGTGAAGTTTCTATGTACGAGCTGGCGAATCAATTAAAAGTGAGTTCCGAAACTGTTGAAACGTACATCGACTTACTCGAAAAATCTTTTGTCATATTTCGTTTATCAGCATACAGTACTAATCCGAGAAAAGAAGTAACAAAAATGAATAAAATATACTTTTGGGATAACGGCATACGAAATGCGGTTATTGGTCATTACGATGCCATAACTCTTAGGCAAGATGTAGGACAATTATGGGAAAATTTTGTCATTAGTGAAAGGATGAAAATGAATACATGGCTTGCTCCGCATCGAAAATCTTATTTTTGGAGAAATTACAATCAAAACGAAGTGGACTACGTGGAGTTAGAGGATGCAGTAGTAAAGGCTTACGAAATTAAATGGAATACCCATAAAACTCACCGAGTTACCAAAGCATTTACGAATGCTTACCCAGATGCCAATACGAAAATAATTACACCAATTTCCTTTGATGAATTTTGTGTGATCTAACCAGTATGGAACTAGTTTGCAGTACAAACGAGAAATTACGCGCAGATTAAACGTAACAGACGACGTGGTTGACCTAGGAGAATTTGAGTTTTAAGGAAAGGAATCCCCGCTGCAGTTGCGCTGCTGCACTCCGCTGCAGTTGCACTGCTGCGGAACAATTTCAGTTGCGCAGCTGCGGAACAATTCAAGATACACCGCTGCGGAACAATTTCAGCGGAGCGAAGTACAATTGCGAAAAAAAACAATCAAAAAAAACACCTATTCAAATGACCAGTGGTAGTAAATATTACTCTGTAGTATTTAAAAAAAACAGATCGTTTTTATTGGCATTTTATACTTTTAATCCCAATACTAACATCATCTTTAATTGAATATGAGGTTGATGAATGGTATCCAGTGAACCTAGCTTTTTCACAAATCTATCACAAGAAAGTGATTTCAACTGAAAGCAATCGGCAGCACTATTTTTACTCAATCCATTGGATTTAGTAGGCGTTATCTCATGATGCCAAACATTAACAAACTTCACATCAGTAATTGGCACTACCACTCTTAAGTTTAGCTTACCTAATTGCTGGTCGTTAACTACTATTGCTGGTCGTAATTTACTTATTTCTTGACCTTTGGTAGGATTGAAATCTACCATCCAAATTTCCCATTGATTAATATTCATCTACCACATCATTTGAGTTATCTAAATCTTGAACCTCTTTACTGTTATAGTATTTCTGCGTATTTGATGCATTTACTTCTATTTTCATTTGTTTATACATCGCATCCATATCAGTAGAAGCCAATAGATCAATCAAACTCAACTTTTGTGGTTCGCTCGGTTTAATAAGAATGCCAGTAAGTGTTTTTTCAATAATTACAGTCTCCCCAAAAGATTTTAAATAACTCTTTGGAATTACAAACCCCATTGAGTTCCCTATTTTCACTAATCTCTTTTCCATAATTTTCTATTTACATGATTAAACAAATATTCCCACAAATGTACAGATAATGTTATAACAAATCAAATATTGTTATAACATTTTGATTTTAACACCATCAGATTCATTATAAAACTTACCTTTTTAATCGATTTTAGTTGTAGCAATAGCATATGTTTTTAAACTACTAAAACCAACAAAAGTAACTATACTACCATTATTACCACACTTCGCTGCAGTTGCACTGCTGCGGAAGTTACACTATCGAAGTACAATTTCAGTTGCACTGCTGCGGAACAATTTTCAAAACAAACACTGTTTAGACAAGATTTTTTCTTGACTTAAATTTATGCAAAAAGGTGTATAACCAAACATTAAAAAAATACTGATTGTTACTCAATAGTAACTGCCGCAGCAGTGCAACTGCAGCGGAAAGGTGATGATTGTTACTCAAGAGTAAGTACCGCAGCAGTGCAACTGCAGCGAAGTACGCGTGTTATTTGCCGCAGCAGTGGAGTACGTATGTACCGCAGCAGTGCAACTGCAGCGGAACGGCGAAGCAAATAGTGCAACTGCAGCGGAAATTCTTGTGTTTTTCAATTAAAAGTGAATTTAGCAAAATAATTATTGTACTTTTAACCAAAACATACATCATGCGTAAACTTCTATTTTCCTGCTTTTTATTGAATTCATTATTCTCTATCGCTCAAAATGTTCCTATCACCTTTGAACCAGGAGAATTCGGTTCAACATGGTCTTGGACCGTTTTTGAAAACGTAGGTAATCCACCATTGGAAATTGTGGTTAATCCCGATGTCACTGGACTCAACACATCTTCAAACGTAGCAAAGTTCACCGCTCTTCAAGGAGGAATGCCTTATGCAGGAGTGGAATGTGCGCATGGAGAAGTAGGAACGTTTACTTTAACTCCCGCAAATTGCATCGTGAAAATCATGGTCAATAAACCAGTTATCAGTAACGTAGGAATTAAATTTGCTACAGGATCTGGTGCATCAACAGGCGAATTACTGGTTGCAAACACGCAAATCAACAAATGGGAGGAATTAACCTTTGATTTTACTCCGATTCTTGGTCTACCAACATCAAGTGGCATCAACCAAGTAATTATTTTCCCTGATTTTCAAAACCGTACATCAACGAACATCTGTTATTTCGACAACATCACGTTTGGAACTCCTGGTCCACCATTGGCAACACCAATGACTCCTGCACCAGATCCAACATTCGCTGCAGTAGATGTGATTTCGATGTTTAGCAATGTGTACACAGATGTTCCCGTGAATACGTGGCAAACTGCATGGTCACAAGGAACCTTAAACGACATTCAAATTCAAGGAAACGACACAAAAAAATATGCTGGACTAAACTTTGTTGGCGTTGAAACTACCGGAAGCAATATCTTGGATGTGACCAATATGACGCATTTGTACCTGAACGTTTGGACAGCCAACATGACGGAATTTCGTGTCAAACTTGTCGACTTTGGAGGTGATTTATCCTATGGAGGTGGAGACGATACAGAACATGAATTGTCCTTTACTCCAACATTAGAAAGCTGGATGACTTTGGATATTCCGTTATCGGATTTCGTGAACCTTGCATCGAACTACCATATTGCACAGTTGATCTTTTCTGGTAATCCATCAGGAAGCGGTGTCGTTTATGTAGACAATGTACTATATCACAATATTGTCACAGGTCTCGAAACGATTCAAGCGAACGAAATGAAGCTTTACCCGAATCCTGTTCAAAATGAATTATCGATAGCACATACAGAGAATTTGGCATCCCTTCAAATTTATTCAATGACAGGTGAGAATATGCTTGTTCAAACGGATATGACCGCAGCAAAAATGAACGTATCGCATTTAGAAAGCGGCATGTACGTTTGTGTCATGGAAACCATCAATGGAGAAATCCTTCAAACGAAATTCATCAAAGAGTAATTCAGTTACCGAGTGATTTTAACAAACGAAAGTGTGCTCGAATCGCGGATCCAACCGTTGGTAAACAGTAATAAGGAACAGCAAATTCTTCAGCTGTCTTTTTGACAATTGGTGCAATTTGAGGGTAATTCACGTGGCAAATCGTGGGGAATAGATGATGCTCAATCTGGTAGTTTAGTCCTCCGATTATTTTGGTTACCAGTGGATGATGATTTGCGAAATTGGAAGTTGTCTGCAATTGGTAAATAAACCAGTTTTCTTCAATGTTTTCTTGGTCATTCGCAATGAAACGAACATCTGGAACAATGTGCGCCAATTGAAAAACCATCGTCATAAAGAATCCACCACAAACGAGCATACTTGCATACGCGACTATAATCCACGATGAATTGAAGCTTAAAACCAACAGCGGAATTCCTAAAAAGATCGCATGAAACGCTATTTTCTTTAAAAGAATTTGAACAAACAAGCGAAAAGCTTCTTTGTCCGAGTGAATCAGGTTCCGTTTACGGTATTGAATTACTTTCACGAAATCCTTCACTGTCAACCATTCAAAAAGCAACATCCCATAGATGAACGGAGCATACACATGTTGAAAACGATGAAACCATCGTTTCGGTTGATTTTCTGAAAAACGAAAGACAAATCGGTGATGAATATCGTGATCCATTCCTTCTACATTCGTGAAATTATGATGCAAGACATTGTGTTCAATGTGCCAAATACTTGATTCGAGTCCAATCAGGAAAATGGGGATTTCCAAAAGAAAATTCCACACCGGACTTTCCGCATATGCACCGTGAACTTTATCATGCATGATGTTCATTCCAATCGTACCGAGTAAAATACCCAAAGATCCATAAGACAAAAACATCCACACAAGCGAGTGAAACGGATTCCAAAGTAATCCAAGAAAAATAGTGACATACAATCCAAAAAACAAGAGTGTTTTCGAGATCATCCCTGCATTTGCGCGCTTGGACAAATCGTTTTCCTTCATGTATTCAAAAACACGTTTTCGTACGGCTTCTCCAAACGCAGCATCTTTTTGAAAGTGAGCAGAAAATTGAGTCATGAACGTATGCTTCTAGGTTACACCCAAAAATAAGGATTTTTTTCGCGTTTAAAACGTGAAAATATTGCTTACTTTCATGCATTCAATCAAGATGAAACGTTACCTTCCATTTTATCCGCTTTTCGTTTTCTTGCGACAATCCATGCGCATGGGTGGCGTTTCCTTACGACGGATTCCAATGTTTCTCATTTACTTTTTTCGCTTTGTTTGGATGGAGCCACTGCGCTACGTGGAAGTCCTGCTTTTTGAACGACGCATTCAGAAGCATGTCCTGAAAGAAGATCCGATTTTCATACTCGGACATTGGCGAAGTGGTACCTCTCACCTACAAAACCTCCTGCATCAGGATGCAAACTTCTCCACGATGACCTTGTACCGAATGTTGTTTTCCGATCATTTCATCTGGACAGAATCCTGGTTAAATCCACTATTGAATCGCCTTTCCAAAACATTTGGAGTACGCTATTCCTTTCAACGCACCTCATTGGATTTCAATCTCAGCGGTGAATGTGATACCGCACTTTGTTCGATCGGGAGCACACATGCTTACACATGGGCTCATTTATTTCCCAAAAGGTATCACACATGGATGCAAGAACAGGTATTTAACGATGGTGACAACTTGAATTTATCCGATTACGATTACTTGATTCGCAAATTATCGTTTCAAGAAAAAAATAAACGAATCATCGTTAAATCGCCCGGAGATACCGCTCGAATTCAAGCACTTTTAAAACAGTATCCCAATGCTTCCTTCATTTACCTTTCCCGTGATTCCTACGAGGTTTATCACTCCACCATGTATCTTTGGGAAGCCATACAAAGAGAAAACAGCTTGCAACACTTAACGAAAGAAGCGGTTTCCGAATTAATCCTTTGGACTTATCCTCAAGTCATGAAGAACTATGAGCAAGGTAAATCCTTTATTCCAAAAGGACAGCTCTTCGAAGTTTCTTTCGAGGATTTACATGAAAACAGCGAAAACGTATTGAAAAGCGCTTATCATCAGCTTTCGCTTGGCGAATTTCATCCGGAAGATTTCAAAGCGTTTTTAACACAAAACAAAGCGCATCAGAAAGCTCCGTACGCGAAAGATGTGCAACTGGAACAGCTACTCAAATCACGATGGAAAAAGTATTACCATGAAGCTAATTAAACCGATTTAAACTCCATTGGAATAGGTCCGTCAGGACGCAACAACATCATCGATTTAATGCCAATTTCTTGCTGGTTAACAACCTGAAAATCATATTTACGAATAATGGTTGCCAAGACTAAGAGAATTTGCATCAATGCCATGTTTTGACCAATACATACACGCGGTCCACCGCCGAAAGGTATAAAGGCAAATGGGTGTTGTTTCTGCTCAAAACGACTTGGATCAAATACATCGGGATTTGGCCAAACCGTTTCATTGTGATGCACACCGTAAATATATGGAACAACGGTTGTACCTGCTGGAATTTTCACACCGTTAAATTCATCGTCCTTCAGCGCAACGCGATCAATCATCCAAAACGGTGGATAGGTGCGCATGGATTCATCCAACACTTGAATCAAGTATTTCAAGTCATGCAATTTCGCGTATGTCACTTCTCCATCACCAAAAACCTCCTCAATTTCCGCACGGATTTTCTCTAAATGTTCTGTGTGATGCGCAAGTTGATAAAAGGTCCACGTTGCAGCCGTTGTCGACGTTTCATTTCCCGCTACCAACAACTGAAGAATTTCCACTTTGACCGTCTCATCATCCATCAGTTCTCCTGTATCCTTGTACGGCGTATCTAAAATCAGTTGGAGAATGTCAAATCCTTTATCCTTGCTTTTTCGACGTTCTTCAATGTAATCGATGACAATTTGTTCTCCTTCCGTTCGGATTTTATGGTGCTTTTTATCTTGTCCTGTGAGTGCAAACCATGGAAACAAATACGGTTGTACCACTTTTTTCACCAAGTAGGCTTGGACTTCAGAAATGGCATCTGCAAATTGCTCTAATTCGTTCTTTTTCATTTGGCTCCCAAAGAGGGATTTACCGACAGAAAGCAAGGTAAACATGACCATTTGTCGATGAATGTCCACCGGACCTTTTGCCACATCCGACTCAAATCCTTTCATGAAGTCCTCCAACACTTTTAATTGGATGGGAAGAATTTCCGTCAATCGTGAACGGGTAAATCCCAAGCTCAATAAGCGGCGTTGACGGTGCCAATAATCACCGTGGCTATTCGTTAGTCCAACACCCTGAAACTCCACAAAACGCTCTGTCTGAATATGTGATTTATGGTAATTATCATTATTGTCCTTCAGTACATGTTTCAATAAATCGGGATCCGCCACGACGATGGTGCGTTTGACACCGAAGCGAAAGGAAAATACATTTCCATATTGTTTACGGTATTTTTCAAAAACCTGCATTGGGCTGTCTAACAAAGCGGGGGTATCCAACGCTACTTGCCATGTGGGCACATTTGGTGTATTGGTGATTTTGGAAAGGCTCATATTTTCTTTTCGATGCTCACAATGTGATGATTCAACATAAACGTTAAGATTCCTTGAACAACTTCGCTTAGGCTTGGATCTTCCACACCTTGCGGTGAAGCTTGTCTAAATTTACGATAATTCGCGTTGCTATACAATTTGAATTCCATGGAACTGATGTTGTCCACAGATTTTACTAAGAAATTCAAAAGAGGGAAAAGCAAGTCGTCTTTTTGACAACGACCAACTACCTCTGGCACGAAATCCTTTAACGAAAATGCTTGAAATGCCTTCCCTGTTAATTGACCTAAAATCTGGGTAATATCTCCCATACTCGCATATTGGTCCCGTGTGACATGGAAGGTGAGTCCAATGCTATCACTAGCTTGACAAATCGCCACGATGTTATGCGCACCCAAATTGGCAGGGGTAAAACTCACTTGATTTTGCGCCAAGGTCCCAATGCCATGTTTCAACATAAAGGCCAATAAACGGATGGAAATGTCGAAATTATATCCTTCGCCGTGTATGGATGGAGAAATCAAGGCTGGACGAAAAACACGTGCTTTTAGTCCATGTTTCATCGCGTTGAAGACCAATTGTTCAGAAACCCATTTACTTTGACTGTAGCCAAAGTCTAGGCGTTCCATTTCTGCATTTTGATCCGTCTCATACAAGGTGTCTTTCACCGACCAACCAAATATAAAGGTCGTGGAAATGTGGTTCAGTTCCTTCTGTACTTTTCCCATTGCTAAACGAAGAACTTCGTTTGTTCCGTCCACGTTAATCGCTCGCATGGACTCATAGTCCAACAAATAATTCACGATCGCACCATTATGGTAAATGCAATTCACTTCTTCGTCTAGTTTTCTCCAGGCTGCTGGACTCAACCCGAATGCGGATTTTGATAAGTCTCCGAGTACCACGCGAACACGCTGGTCGAATAAGTTCCAGAGTTCTGAAGACGGACGAATGGTTTCAAATGCTTGACGCAGTCGTTCCATGGCCGTATCCTCCGCATCTGCTCGAACAAGAATTTGAAGGTCTTGATTGCTTTGTTCCAACAAACTCTTGAGGAGAAAAGGACCAAAGAATCCAGTTGCACCCGTTAGGAAAATGTCTTTCCCCCCAGCTGATGATTTTGATGGATTCCATTCTAGTTCCATGGCTAAATCATATGCGGCATCCGTTCGCATCATTTCTTGTTCCAATTGAGAAAACTCTTTATGTATCCGTTGGAAGGCCGATTTAAACCTGAATTTCGCTTGTGGTGCCGCTTGATTTAATCCTTGTACTAATTCGAACAATTCGGACATCGCAATTTTCTGCAACAAGCGCAGATCAATCTCGGAAGACAATTCGTCGAAGCCCTCGCCACTAATGGTTTCCTTCAAGTCATGGGCAAATTCCGCCAATTTCAAGGAATCGAAGCCTAAATCTGCCAGGGATTCACTTTCGGAACCTGTTAGTTGATATTTGTGAAACAACTGAGTGAAGGCATCTGCTGAAGCAGCACCTTCAGCGATTACTTTCGTGGAAGACTCGTCGGAACGTGTTTCTTGAATTTCTATGCGTGAAAGGAGCTCCAAATCTCCGGACAAATAGCGTTGCTTCATGTTCGAACGCATGATTTTCCCCGAACTCGTTTTTGAAATTGTTCTCGCCTTAATGAAAGCAAATTCATCCACTAAAATGCCTAAATATTGCTGAATGCGTTGATTGATTTCAGTCACATCGTTCAATTCACTGCCTGATTTCAATTCCGCCACGACGATTAATTTCTCTCGTCCTTTTTCCTCCATGTAAAATGCTGCCGAACATCCTTTGCGGATTTGCTTGTGTTGTTCCACCAATACTTCAATGTCATGTGGATAATAATTGAGTCCACGCACAATGATCATGTCTTTGCTGCGTCCACTAATAAACAATTCGTCGTCCATGACAAAGCCAAGATCACCCGTGCGCAACCACGTTCGAGATTCCCCAGCCAATTTTGCATGGAATTGGGATTCGCTTAGTTCCGGTTGATTCCAATAACCTACACATTTACTGCGACCATCCAACCAAATCTCACCTACCTCGTTTTCAGCAGCGATCCTAGGTTCAACTTGGATGTTCACAATTTTCACCTGTGTGTCTCCTAATATCGTCCCACAACTCATAAAGGTATGGAAGGGTTTTTCAGATTTTTCATCCACGGGAAGGACCACATGTCGTGCTAAGGCATCTGCATCTAGGTGTACACTTTTCCTTCCATAATTTGATACGGCCAAGGAAAATTCAGCGAGTCCGTATGCACCAAAATAACTTTGCGGTTTTAGCCCACAGGAAGAGAATTTATGGACAAACGAATCGTAGGTTTGTTTTCGAATGGGTTCCGCTGCGGTCATCAAAAATTGCAAGGAACTTAGGTCGTAAGTGGCCAATTCCTCGTCCGAAATCTTACCTGGACGCAAACAATATTCATAGGCGAAATTTGGCGCTGAGGAGGCTGTACCTTTGTATTTTGTGATGGTTTCAAACCACAAAGCAGGACGTTGAATAAAATCCAAGGGAGAAAATCCATAAGTTGTCCCGCCCTTCATGGCAAAAAACAAGTAGTAACCAATGAGTCCCATGTCATGGTATTGAGGCAACCATGAAACCCCAATTGGTTTGTGGTCCACGACGGTTTGACCGTTATAAATGATGTTTTCGTGTGTCACCATCACCCCTTTCGGATGATTGGTTGATCCAGAAGTATATTGTATAAAAAGGATGTCAGATCCATCTTCTTTCAATTCTAATCCTGACTTCACCCGCGCATCACTACTGACGATCCAGTCAAGTCCCGCCACTGCCTCTGATTTAAACGAAAAAGAGGCTAATTTTTTGCGGGTGAGGTTGATTTGCATGGACCAATAATACGTTCGATCGGTTAACACCGCTTTTGCGCCACAATCGAGTGCAATAAAGTTCATTTTTTGCAAGGAAGAAAAGAATCCTTGGTTGGCAGGAGGATAAACAGGAACCGGGATTAGTCCAATGCGTGCACAAGCAAAAAAAGCGCAAATCATTTCCAATCCTGGAGGAAAAGCTAAAAGTACGCGGTCACCTTTGACCAAGCTTTTCTTTTGCTGTAATAACTGGGCAATTGCGTAAGTTCGTTCATCAAAACTACGATAGGTATACGATTCCTTGATTTTCCCTTGCTTATCCAAAAAGACATAAATCAATTGTTCGGGATGATCCGCCAGGCATTTTTTAAATTCTTGAACAATGTGTTGCATAGTTTATACGAAGAAAGGAGTTGAATGATGAACTTCGATGTTGTTTAGCTGTATGTCGATTTCATGCATGTTGGTAGAGCAAATGGATAATAAATAGGAATCGATTTCGATGGTTTTTAGTGAAAAAATGGACGAACGATCAGAGTTGGACCTTGCCAAATGACGACCACCAACCTCTTCGATTTCAAATGCTTGCATGCCTTCTTGCAAGGTTATCCCCAAGCATTTCGTTAAGGCTTCTTTTTGGGTCCATGTTTGAAGGCACTTGCGCTGTTTTTCATCATCGGAAAGTAAGTCGAGAAAAATGGAACGTTCATTTTCCGTAAAGACAAGTTGTTTTAGTTTTTCCATGGCGAACACGCGATGCATCGATTCGATATCCACACCAATTTGTCCATCCTTCGAAAAAGCCAGCACAAATACTTCCTCTGTATGAGCGATTGAAAAATGAAGGTTTGGGGCTTGGGGACAGCTTAATTTCCCATAGCGATTTTGGAAAAAGGTAATTTCCTGTATCGAAATACCAATCTTCTCGGAAAGGATGCGCTTTAATACCGAACGAACGATTGCAAATGCCATTTGATCTTGTTCTTGCGTAAATTTGGAGGCGCGACTTTGCTCAAAAATATTTAGGTCCAACCAAGATTCCAAAGCATCGTGCTTTGAAAATTCGCTGAAGTATACTTCAACGCTGCCTTGTTTGTTCGTAGAAATCATTACTAGATTAAAGTTAAACTTTTTTCGCGAAAGCATGAAAAACAGGCGCTACGAAAAACAAATGCCAATAATTCCTACATTTGACTTACGAAGAACATCGGAAAATGAGTCACTCCAAAGGAAATTTTGATCAAGCAACAAGCATTCTTAAAGCGTTTACTTCCAAGGATATTGCACGTGGAAACAAGCTATTTTTAAGTACGCTTCTATTTTTGTGGACGAGTTTATTCCTGAGTCATTATTTTTATGACCATCTTCGATGGGGACTTCTGCTCACTATTCCAGTTAGCACCATGTTCATGTGTCGGAGCTATGTGATAGAGCACGACTGTGGACACGGAAGTTTCTACCGATCGAACACGAGTAATTTCATTGCTGGAACACTGATGGGTTTTGGAATTTTAATTCCCTATTCGTTGTGGAAGTTTATCCATCACAGCCATCATTTACATGTGGGTAATTTAGACCAACGTGGATTAAATCCTGAAATATGGACCATGACCGTTCAAGAGTATGAATCGTCTACCTTACTCAAAAGACTTGCTTACCGATTTATGCGTTCAAAATTCACACGATTCACGATTGTCCCGAGCATTAATCTAGGACTGGTGTTTCGCTTCATGCATCCAAAGTTCAATTGGAAAGCGAATGTTTCCGTATTGATCCACGACCTTGTTTATGTTGTTCTCTTTTGGAAACTCTCTTCCCTCCTATCCTGGACGGAACTCCTCGTCATATTTTACCTACCGCTTGTGCTTTTTTACTTTGTGGCTTCTTATACGTTTTATGCGCAACATCAGTTTGAGGAAACATATTGGGAACACGATGCCGACTGGAATTACCAAGAAGCCTCCTTTCACGGGGCGACTTTTATTGCAGCGCCGAAATGGTATTGTTGGTTAACGGGGAATGTCGTTTATCACAACATTCATCATTTGATGTCCGGAATTCCATTCTATCACCTACCAGCAGCCGCGAAAGCCTTGGGACAAACAATTCCCTACCGTCTGATTCCTTTAGGGGAAGTTTGGCGCATGTTGTCCCTAAAAGTTTGGGACGAACAACAAAAAAAATTAGTTCCGATTCCGAGTAAAAAGCGTTAGGAAAAAAATCCAAGGTAGTAGGTCAACCAATACGCAGGTGAAATCAGCAAGGTCATTTCGTACGCACTGTCGTAAACGAGTCCGGCAATTTGCAACGAAAGCTTCGGTTTTTCATAGGAATTGAGATCATGACGAAACATTTCAATATAGCGCACACCTAAGTTGTAATTGATGAAATAGAACAAGAGTACACCTCCAGCATAGGTGAAAATATACGTAAAGGCATGCTGTCGATCGGCTGCAGGAATGAACATGATCGCAATCAAACAGATGGAATTTAGCAAAGCTAATAACATGACACTTTGTGGACGAGTCATTGCTCTCCGACTAATGATTAACTCCGTCTCATCCTTCGCAGCCAGGTGATGTTTGCGATCAAACCATCCTAAATAAAACGAAGCCAATCCAACTACCAAAATGGATGCGAGTGCGGCTAGCAATATATTTCCTTTCGCATATTGATCCGCCACGAAGTAAGCCGGGACACAAAACGCAGGTCCCTCCACCATGGAACGCAGTAATATTTCCATAAATTTCGGGAGTTTGAAAGTGCGGAAGTACATGTCCCCTTTTCGAAGTCCACTCACATGCAAACCCGTTTCAATGAGAATATGCACCAAGGAACTTGCGCAGAAAATCACCAAGTAGTTGAAACCAAAGGTGAAAATCAAACATCCCGTCAAGGAAATGATGAATAAAAACAAATAGGACGTTGTAACGCCATGAGCTTTCGTAGTGAGTCGAACAGAGTACATAATTCGTTTGGTCTGAAACAAAATTAAGATTTCTTGTCAAAAAGCTAAATCCATGCGCAAACATTTATCAATTCCGAATGGAAAGGATTCATGAACGAAGGTCGTAAATCAAACAAGTAGGCGTATCTTTGTTACATGAACGCGCACCAATCCAAAATCAACTCTGTACTTTCCGCTATCGGATTCCAATCATTAAATCCTTTGCAAGAGGAAACATTGGAGAAAAGCGTCACATCCAAAAATGTACTCATCCTTTCCCAAACCGGATCTGGAAAAACCTTTGCTTTTCTTTTGCCATTGTTTTTGAATTTAGATCCAGAAGCGAAACACATACAAGCATTGGTTTTGGCCCCATCACGAGAATTGGCATTGCAGATAGAGGATGTTTGGCGTTCAATGAAAACGAATTTCAAAGTCTTGAGTTGTTACGGTGGACATTCCATTTCGACAGAAAAGAAGAGTTTAACAGAAGCACCGGCCATTTTAATAGGCACCCCTGGTCGAATCTGCGACCACATTTCACGAGGAACAATCGATTTGTCTATGGTAGAGCAATTCGTTGTAGATGAATACGATAAATGCTTAGAATTTGGCTTCGATGATCAAATGAGTTACATCAACGAAGAATTTCGTTGCATAGAGAAATTGACCTTGGTTTCTGCCACAGAACACAAAGAATTTCCTAATTACCTATCCTTTGATCAGCCAGCGGTTATCAATCAGTTGCATTTATCGGAGGACCCGGACATTACCTTCTGGAAGTTTCCCGTTCGTAATCAGAACAAATTTGAACGCCTATTCGACTTACTTTGCACCTTCAACGGAGAATTGAGCATTGTCTTTTGCAATTTCCGTGAAGCGACCGAAAGTGTTTGTTCATATTTATCGGAAAACGGATACGACGCGATTGTGTATCATGGAGGAATGGAGCAGGACGAACGAGAGCGAGCGCTCATCAAGTTCCGCAATGGAAGTTTTCATACCTTAATTTGCACGGACTTAGGCTCACGTGGACTAGACATTCCAGAAATTCAACACGTTGTCCATTTTCAATTTCCACAAAGCGAAGAAGCGTTTATTCATCGCAATGGACGTACAGCGCGCATGAAAGCGAATGGCTCGTCTTACTTATTCATCAATCCAGATGAACGCACACCCGATTACCTGAATGTTCCAAGAGAAGAGTTTAAACTTCCGAGAGAACTAGCCGCGCCTGTTGATAGTCCATGGATTACCTTGTATTTCAGTGGTGGAAAAAAGGACAAGATCAATAAAATCGACATTGTTGGATTCCTAGGTCAAAAAGGCGGAATCTCCAAAGAGGACATCGGCCTGATTACCGTTCAAGACTTCAGCTCCTACGCGGCTGTTAAACGGGAGAATGTACGAGAATTGTTGGCCAAAATTCGTCCAGAGAAAATCAAAGGGAAGAAGTTAAAGATTGATGTTTCGAAGTAGCTTTTATTATAAGCGCAAAGCGTTCCTTTTCCTTGATTTTACGAATTTCCGATGCAAGTAATGAGATAAAAAAGCTGACCCTGTTCCTACAATCGCCCCTGCCAACACATCACTTGGATAATGGACACCCAAGTGCATTCTCGAGTATCCAGCTGCACTTGCGTACAAATAAGCTGGTGCAATCACATACCATTTAGGGAAAGCCAAACTCAAAGACGTTGCAAACGCAAACGCACTCGACGTATGTCCAGATGGAAACGAATAGGAACCAGCATCCGCTTGTTTGTCCAAATACGGATACGTGACAAACGGACGATCACGCTTAAACGCTAATTTCAACGCTGTTGTCGTAAAGGCATTCACACAAAGTGCTTCCACCATGATGATTCCTTTGCTTTTTAAACTACTATCCTTTTGAATGATTCCAAGACCAAAGACGGCAATCGGCGCTCCAATGCTGATTGGACTCACACTATTCGTAATGAATTTAACAGTCGGATCAAGTGACTGATTTCGTTCGAGGTTTATTTTCTCTAGTAAATCGATGTCCCAGTTTTGGGCGAAACAAAGATTAAAATGAAAGCTGATGACCAGAAATAAAAGCCACCGTAGAACGAAATACTGATTCATCTTATTTAGTGGGATTTTCATTCGTCTTCTTTTGAGAAAAAATAGGCAATGTTCAAGGAAAAAATCGATCCATTTGGCAGTCCCAAATTGCTTTTATTGACGTTTACATTATAGCCATATGTGATGGTCAAAACACTAAACAAGGATAGACCAAGCTCTGGTCGGAGTGAAAATTGATGTGCAGAAAAATCCGTTTGATGAATCACATTCATTCTTCCACCGAAAATTAAAAAAAAGCCCTCATAACCCAATTTATTTACCATGTAATTACGCTTATCTTTAAAGGAAACACCCGTTTCTACGAATGGACCATGGTAATACCAAACCGGAGCCTGCACCACATCATCTCCCCCGAAATCGATCCATGATAATCCCAGGTTCACACTGGAAACGCTCCCAAATTCGTACTTGAACTTTGGAAGTATCGCAAAATAAGGAACATCTATTTTTTCGATGGAGGTAGAACGCGATAAATCATTCATCGAATTCGCGTAGAATGCCTGACTAGTTTGCGCATTTAACAGCGAACTAATCAAAAGAATCAAACTAAAAAGGACACATTTCATTTGTGTAAAGTTCATTTTTCGATTAAAACAAAAAAATCATCTTAGAGAACGAATCAATATGGAATTTCGCGTTCACGGTCAAAGATAAAAAAAGCGTCAATGGAATTCCATTGACGCCCACATTTTTACAAAAACCTATTGTGGCAAACACAGTACATTGATGTATTTATTTGTTTTAATTCCATTGTGATCCAAGGTTGCCTCGACTTTTAATGTTAACATCGTGGTGTCGCTGAATTGGTTGTGCCAATGTTCGTCAAACGCATACGATTTCGCTTTTGCTTCGGAGGAAAAGGAGGCATATTCATCTCCTGAAAATGCATTGGCAAAGGATAATTTATACCCATACATTTTACCGTTACCATTGATTGTTCCCTCAAAATGTACCGTGTCGCTATAAGCAATGGTATCATTGGCCATTGGCTCCATGATGTCAATCGTTGCCGATGTCGCGTCACCTTTGTGACAAGAAGTAACTGATAATAGGGCAATGAATGCCATTATCCTAATGTTTGTTTTTTTCATGTTGTTTTTTTTTGATTAAATAGTGTACACTGAGTCCTAGGACAAATTTCTGCTGCACCGCTCCTTGGCTTAATTCCTGAAACAAGGATTTCTGAGCTTGAATGGAGAAAAGCCAATTGTAGGTCAACAAATTGATACTTGCTTTCACCGAACCAACATAGCCGTTATTCGCTTTTTCTGTTAATTGAACGCCTTGATAGCTACTGGCTGCAAACCAATCTTGCTGGAGTCCTAACGATGAAATGAAACGAGAACTGTTGACCTTTTGGTTGTAAATGAAAACACTGGAAACTTGTGTTGAATTCCCGTAGCGAAAAGATGATTGATCCGCTCCATTCAAGGTGTGACTTGCTTCTCCTTGAAACGAAAATCGAGTCCCGATGCGATGGGTGTAATTTGCCAAAAAAAGTCCATCCCACGAACCTGTTCCTGGATAGAGATTCTTCAAATCAACTGGATAGTTTCCTGATTTACCCACTGGCATTTTGACCCCAAGCCCGATGTTCAAAAAGTCCTGCGTGACATGCATAGAATCTTTGCGATCGATCAATGCATAGGTCAACAGCACATTTGGATCGCCAATGCCTTGGACCACCGTTGCATTAAAATCCGTTTTTTGTCGCGCCACTTGAAAGGGAATCGCTCCATAGATTTGCACTTTACGTCCAAGCTGAGTGCGAAACGTCAAATCATTTTGCCAGTACATTTCGGACGAATGTTTGATGCCAAATAGGTACGAATCGAAGCTCCTTAGTTGGGATCTCCATCCCACAAGGTGAAATTGATTCGCTGCAAAAATCCCAATGGAAGCGTTGCTTCCAACACCGCCACAAAGGTCGCATGCTGAAAGTTGGGCATAGCTAAAAAGCATGCCAATTAAAAAAATATATTTCATTGAATAATTGTTAAATAAACAGACTTAAATCAACGCTGTTCCTTAACAAGGGGGATGAAAAACGGAAGGAATATAGCGCGTAAAGCGTTTTTCCAAATAGGTGGAAATGGAATGTGAAGGTAATTCACACTGATTCGTTTCAAAATAGACTTCTGGGAATTCAGGCGATGCAAAAACGGCCGTTTCCAACCATTTTAATTGTTCCAATGAACGGGTCGATTCTTGTTTTTTGTCATCGAGTTGCGCCTCAGCTTTTTGCAACTGTTTCGCCAAATAACATTTACCATTACAGTGCATTTCGGGTCGATTCTTGTTTACACATTCCAAGCGAGCTATTTCTCGCTTGTTCATCCGGAAATTCACTTGCCAGAAAAGTCCGTAAGCTGTTTTGCTGAGTAAAACGAGAATAAGTACAATGGAACTGAGGATGCGCATTTCAACTTCAAAATTAACGATAAGTTGAACACTAGTTACGTCGAAAGAAATTTTACTAAGTTCTAAACACCGAAGCCGGCTCCAATTTCGTAATGCGTCGAATCGCGAACAAGGTTCCTGAAATAGAAATAACCGCTGTGATGACAAAGAATCCAACTTTGATCATTGGGGAGAAGGTAAACAAGGTACCTGCGTTCGCAATTCCATTTCTGAATCCTTCAATTAACGCGTAGCCAATGATAAATCCAATGATGGAATAAATAATGGCCTGCATGAGGATTAACTTGCGAATGTATCCATTCGTCGCTCCAATAGCTTTTAAGGTACCATAATCCTTAATTCGGTCAATCGCTGCTGAATATAAGGTCAAACCGATAATCACGAATCCAGATAACAATGCGAAAATAATCAAGGTTCCAAAGGAAAAGGCAATACCACTAGACTTCAATACCGTAAGAATTGTTTGATTCTTGAATTCCGTTGGCATCCAAGCTTTGACACCCGGAATGTTCGTGTTAATATAATTTACCACGTCTTGCATGTGTTTGTCGTCATCCACCTTCACAAGAAAAGCAGAGGTTTTACTCACCGGAACATTGCCTAAAAATCGCGCTCGCGCAATCGTTGTGTAGGAAATGAGTCCACCTCCGAAGGACCTCGCTCCTTTTGTAATGGCTGCAATATACACTTGCTTACCATTGATTTCGAAGTAATTTCCCTTCTCGGGATTTCCAAGTGCCTTTGCATCAAAAAAGTCCACGGAAACAGCGCCATCTGGAATGAGGTCTGCATGTTTACCGTCAAAAATGATTCCATCTTGAATCCCATTGAACTCCGGTAACTCAACACCAACGACACTCAGTCCTGCAGAAGTTCCGTCCGTAAACCTACCCGCACCGTTTGAAATTACCAATTGATGGGCTTTTACAACATATGGCAAACTTTCAATTTCATATCCTAAACGGACATCGATCGGTGCTAACGCATTCACGTTTTCCGTTTTGTTATCGGTCACCCAAACATAACCATCGTTCACGCGAACGTAATAACACATGGCATTCGTCAAGAAAGTGAAAATCCCCGTTTGTTGTCCTACTAAAAAGATGGAAATGATGACACCAAAGAGCGCTCCAACGCTTTTCGGCTTATCGAACTTCATGAATTTAAGGGCGGTGAAAAACAGTTGCATTTATAAAGAAATAATGCATTCAACACGACTACCAATCAATACAGCGTTGGGATTAGCTACACGCACATGTACTTCCCTTACGCGACGATCCTCTAAGTTATCTGCTCTATCACTAAAAATGGATTTCTTGGATAAATACGGTGCACAGTAAATGACCGTACCGTTGGACAACTTATCGTTGGTTCCTTGTAAATTGATCAATACTTTTTGACCAGTTTTCACTTTCAACGCATACAATTCATCGATTTCTGTGATCGCGATTAAATTACCCGCCGGAGCGAAATCACCTAATTTCGTTCCTGCTGAAATCGCCTGTCCGATTTTCACATCCCAGTTCAACATCATTCCGTCCTCTGGTGCATACACACGTTTTTTATCCTTCATTTGGTTCAGGTAATTCGCTTCTGCATTTACTTCTTTTACACCAGCAATTGCCTCATCTAGATCTGCTTTCGCGATGATCAAATCCGCCTCTAAGTTTTTAAAGATCGTTTCTGAATCTGTCGCTGCCTTCTCTGTTCCTGCTTTTGCATCGGCAAGTGAACGGTCACGTTTACGATCAACGTCAGCCGCCTTTAACTTAATGTTGATAGCCGCTATTTTTGCCTCTAAACTTTTTACGCGCTGTTGGCGGGTGTTTATTTTCGTTGAGCTTTGTTGAACTTGAGCTGATTCTGTGCTTTCATCCAACAACATAATCAGTTGGCCTTTTTTGACAGCCTGTCCTTCTGACACTAAAATGGAAACGACACGTCCAGGAATTTCTGATCCAATTGGACAAATTTTGCTTTCTGGTTCAATTCGAGCAATACCAACAAGTTGATTTATTTTACTCAATTTATAATCGGTTTTCTTCTTTTTTGTCTCTTCTGTTTTTCCGCCACAAGCAGAGATTACCACCAAGAGCATAAGAAATATTGCTGATTTTTTCATAATTAATGTACTGAGAACGTATTTGTTAAACCTTCTTTTGAAATCTCACTCGCCTGACCACCATCAACTTTAATCACTCTGTCTGCGTACGCGATTAACCTTGGGTCATGGGTTACCACACACACCCCTTTTCCGCTTCTCGCTAAAGAAACGAGTTCATTCATCACCGTGGAAATCGATGAAGCATCCAATGAAGCCGTTGGTTCATCACACAGAATTAATTTGGGATCCGTCACCAAAGCTCGTGCAATGGCCACACGCTGTTGTTGTCCACCAGACAATTGTTTCGGTAAACTTTTCTTTCGATCCAACATCCCAACAAGGTCCAAAGCTGCTTCTGCTTTTTTCTTGGCAACAGCACTTGAAATACCCTTTAGCTGCAATGGCATGAGTACATTATCAAATGCATTCAAAGGAGCAATTAAATTAAAACTTTGGAAGACAAAACCAATGGAATTCAAGCGAAGTGCAGCTAGTTGTTTTTGGGACATGTCGTTCACCAACAGATCATTGACAAACAATTCGCCATAGCTAGGGTAGATCACGCAGCCAATTAAGGAAAGTAAGGTTGTTTTTCCCGATCCTGATGGACCAATGATGAGAACTAATTCCCCCTCATTGATGACTAAATCTACAGGTTTTAAAGCAACGATGGTTTGATCGCCCACCTGATACTCTTTTCCAACACCTGTTAACTTTGCTATCATAGTCATAGGAACAAAGGTAGATAGAAATTGTTTGTCTTTGGGACTCAAATTTTATAAAAGGTTCTGTTAATTCCAAGTAAGCGTGTCATACATGCACACCATTTCACAAAACAAATAGAACTAAAAACAATTTTATTGAATTAGAATAACATCTATTTCAATCTAACACACCCTAAACTTCGTACCTTTATTGACCAAAAAGACTGCATGCAAGATCAAAACCCCATCCCCCAGCCCAACAATCCGTTGCACGGAGTGAAACTCGCAAACATTTTGGAAGAGTTGGTGGAGAATTATGGATGGGAACATTTAGCGTTCAAGGTGAATATCAACTGCTTTAAACACGATCCATCCATTAAATCAAGTTTGGTGTTTCTTCGCAGAACACCTTGGGCACGAGAAAAAGTGGAGCAACTCTATTTACAGCATTTGAAAAAACGAAGGTGAAATCCTCCAATAAATTGTTCCTGAATCTCGCAATTCATTGCGAACTTTTTTGGGTTAACAGTGTTAGATAACAAACATCCATTACATGCGAAAATCAG
>Ga0102875_1000138_pt1 | contig 31591 bp, 31 predicted proteins | sample Colrivmet1547B02_FD_78185 | JGI IMG/M metagenome (GOLD analysis project Ga0102875, IMG submission 78185) | Estuarine microbial communities from the Columbia River estuary - metaG 1547B-02 | ecosystem: Environmental > Aquatic > Marine > Intertidal zone > Estuary | place: USA: Columbia River... | reverse complement strand
AGTTGGTACAAGTAAAAAAAAAATAAAAGTCAAGAGGTATCTGACTTTTTTTTTAAGTTTTTTCTGTGAATCTTTGTTCACAACTTTTTAACAGTGTTTAATTTACAATTAACAAAGGTAAATCACTGTTAATCAGTAGGGTATTTTTATTAATGGTATTAGAATTTTAATTATGTTAAAGGATCACACAGCGGCTTGGGAAGCTTGTTTAAGAGTTATTAAAGATAACATCTCTTTACAGGCGTACAAGGTGTGGTTTGAGCCTATAATACCGGTTAAGTTAGAAGAAAGTATTCTGACGATTCAAGTGCCTTCCCACTTTTTTTATGAATGGCTTGAGCAGCATTACATTGGGTTGTTAAGTAAGGTAATTAAAAAAGAAATCGGTCCAGAGGGAAGCCTTGAATACAGCATCGTTATGGAGAGCAATCATAGGAACGCGACTCCTTACACCGTTAAGCTTCCTACTCAAAACAATACATACACTCAAAACACGCCGCAAAATGTACCGTTGGGCGCAACGGAACCGCAAATCAGGAATCCATTTATCATTCCTGGATTAAAGAAGGTAACGATAGAGTCAAATCTCATCCCTATTTTCACATTTGATAATTTTATTGAAGGTGATTGTAATCGGTTAGCAAGAGCCTCAGGTTATGCTGTTGCGAACAAACCTGGAGGGACTGCGTTCAATCCCCTGTTAATTTATGGAGGTGTTGGACTTGGCAAAACACATTTAGCACATGCAATCGGTTTATCCATTAAGGAACAACATCCGAACAAAACAGTGCTTTATGTGCAATCAGAAAAGTTTGCGCATCAGTTTATTGATGCAATCAAAAATCAAACAACCAATGATTTTATTCACTTCTACCAAATGGTTGATGTGTTAATCATTGACGATGTTCAATTTTTCGCAGGAAAAGAACGCACACAAGATGTATTCTTCAGCATATTCAATCACCTACATCAAAATGGGAAACAAATTGTATTGACTTCAGACAAAGCGCCTGTGGAGATGCAAGGTATGGAGCAACGATTACTTTCCAGATTCAAGTGGGGTCTTTCAGCAGACTTAAATGTGCCGGATTTAGAGACTCGCATCGCCATTCTTGAAAAGAAAATGTATGCAAGCGGCATTGAATTACCGAAAGAAGTAGTTGAATATTTAGCGTATTCGATCAACACAAACATTAGAGAGATTGAAGGTGCAATGAACACCTTGTTAATGCAGTCATCACTTAACAAAAAATCCATTTCATTAGAACTTGCTAAGCAAATGGTTGACAAATTTGTCAAGAATACCGCGCGCGAAGTCTCTATTGAATACATACAGAAAATTGTATGCGATTACTTTGATTTACCCATAGAGATGCTTAAATCTAAAACGCGCAAGCGTGAAGTAGTTCAGGCTCGTCAAATAAGCATGTATTTTTCTAAGAAAATGACTAAGTCTTCTTTAGCAAATATCGGAGCGCATTGCGGAGGAAAAGATCATGCTACCGTATTACATGCATGCAGAACCGTTGTGAATCTTTCTGAAACGGATAAACAATTCCGTCATTACTTAGAAGAACTAGAAAAAAAGTTAACCATCCATTAAGGTGTTGATTGAGCGATAAGCAACTGACAGTTTCAAGCGAAGGTGAATACGCCATTACGCTGCAAAAATCTAAATTCATTGCTTATATTTTCCCATGCACAACGATTGATTATTTTAAAGAAAAGCTAGTACAAATAAAAAAACTGCATAGTAAAGCTACGCATCATTGCTACGCATATCAACTGAGTAATCTAAATACATCAAGAGCCAACGACGACGGAGAACCGAGCGGTAGTGCCGGATTACCTATAATGGGCCAAATAAGGTCCAATCAATTAACCAATGTTGCCTGTGTAGTTGTTAGATATTATGGCGGAAGTAAATTAGGCGTTCCTGGATTAATAAATGCATACAAATTGGCAAGTTCAGGTGCGATTTCTGAAGCACAATTGATTCCTTACCAAGAATCAATTCACATTAAGGTTATTGGTCCATACGGGACACTCATGAAATTCCTTGGAGTTTGCCATCACAATAGGTGGGATGCTCGGCTTGATACATATGAAGGGGAACCAATGATCCAACTCACGATAGAAACCGATTCATCACCAGATGTATTGGAAAAAATTTCGCTATTTTCGGGAATATCAGCAGTCGATTAATCATGTGTTACAGTAATTCAAGCACGTCAAGCAACGAAACATTAGGGAAAACATACAATAAAAAAATTGAGGAGTTGCCACAACGAGAACCTTGTTTTTTCGCCAGTGGATTTACACATCCTGAATGGCGAATTGTTACCAAAGACCCATCCATCCGCCTGATGAAATGGGGATTAATTCCTCATTGGTACCAAGGCATACAACCCAATGAAATTGCCAACAAAACATTAAATGCACGCGTTGAAACATTGCATGAAAAAGTTAGTTTCAAAAAATTGGTTAATTCAAATCGCTGCATAATTCCCTCCAACGGGTTCTTTGAATTCCAGCATCAAGGGTCAAATAAAATACCATATTTCATTTATCCAACTCGGGATGAAATATTCTCGATGGCTGGATTGTATGACGAATGGGTAGACCAATCCACTGGAGAGTTTACGCGGACTTTTAGTATTATTACCACAGATGCGAATGAACTGATGGCCGAAATTCACAACCAAAAGAAACGTATGCCCTTACTACTCGACGCGAACTACACGAATGATTTCCTTGCTGGAACAATAGAAATTACCTCAATACCCGTCTTTAAATCTACAGAATTGAGTGCTCATAAGGTAGATAATCGATTGATTTTTTCAAATAATCCAAATACCGCGCTCGTACAACATCCGTTTGTTGATAATATTGAAAATCAAACCCGTTTATTCTGATATATGGTATTAATTTTGTAATTATTGTAGCATGAAATCAATCTGCCTTTTTTTATTATTCCCGTTGCTACTGAGTTCATGTATTGAAATCATAGACGACATTACAATCCACACCGACGGTTCTGGTATTTTTAAATATTCCATTAACCTAAGTTCCAGTAAATTAAAAGTGAATTCCATTCTTGCACTCGATAGTTTAAACGGGAAGAAAGTACCTAGCCTCGCACAAATTGAATCAAAAATCGCCACGTTCAAAACATCATTAGCTGAAAAACCGGGGATAAGTTCAGTGAAAACCGAGTTTAATTCCGTAGACTTCATTCTTAAAATTTCTATTGAATTTAATTCAGTTGCTCAGTTACAGCAGGGCATTAAAACCGTACTTCAAGAAATGAATAAGGAAAAAGATAAAGAGGCTTACGAGGGCGATTGGATTACATGGGACGGAAAAACCATGAGCCGCATAATCCCATCAATGCTTGCCGCTAAAGCGAAATCGTTTGAAAATTCAGATGTTGATTTACTTAAAAACGGAACGTATACTAGCATTTCTCGGTTCGATAAACCCATTTTAAAATCAAGTAATTCAAACTGCAAACTAAATCCATCAAAAACCGCTTCCATGCTTCAAGTGAATACCTATGACTTGAAATTGAACAATTCACTTATTGAAAACACGATCACGTTAACGCCATAAACTGCATGAAATACGTTCTTCCGATACTTAGCAGCCTACTTTTTACAATAGGTTTTGGTCAGCAATCTGAATCCTTAATCCCGAAAGAAGCAGTTACTGTGTTCAGCATTAACAATGTTGAATTACTGGATAAAATTGGTGTGGATGAATTAATTAAATATGATTTCATGGACGAGATTCATCAAGAACTGTTTGATGGGTCTACGGATAATAAATCACTGAAGGACGCTGGAATTAACTTTGACCAACGACTTAATATTTTTTATGGAAAAAACTTACGCTATGAGGTGTCTGGATTTTCGTTTGGAATAAAGGATAAAGCGGCCCTTTTTAGGGTATTCGATGATTTTGATGCCATCAATTCTGAATATCCTGGGGCTGAAGCATATGGTTCATTCTTTAATAATCTGGCGATAAAAGGGAATAATGCCTTGTTAATTCGGGTTGAGCCCATTGAGTCCTATGTTCTTGAAGTAACCGATTCTATTTGGTTCTCAAGAGGTAACCTATCTCCTTATTACAATGCATTTGAGCTAGACGAAGAGATTAGTGATGAAGAACTCTTAAGCCAAGACATTGCTTTTGATGCCATTGAAAAAAACTACAATGAGCTGCGGGATAGTGTAGAGTTTATGATCCAAAAAGCCTATTTGAGGGAGGTATTAGGCGGTTTATTAATTAAAGGTGATAATCTTATCAATACGAGTCCAGAATTTCAAGAGTTATTGCTTCATCCAGTGGCGGGGGTTTTCTATATGGATAATGAGCGGAATTTTGACCGTGCAAAAAATCTATGGTATTTAAAAACCGTACTACCAACCCTTTATCTTAACATTCAGGAACTATATGAAGGGAATATAATTACTGGCGATTTACTCCTAAGGGATCAAGAAATTGATTTTAATATCACAGCAAAATATAGCGAACCACTTGGTTCTATCTATACGGAGATGAATCAAATAAAATTTGACAAGCGGATTTGTAGATATATCAAAAATGATCAATCCGCCTATTTTGCCTACAATATTAATTTGAAAAAGGCCTATGAAAAAGCCTATGAAATTGTTCTTCCCATGTTGGCAAAGGAAAAAAATGCCGAACTCTCATTGAATGTACTTCTTTTAAAACTTGCCAATGAGTACATTAATAAAGATGCGTTGTTTGATACGTATAAAGGAACGATGTTTGGAACGTTTAATGGGATTAAAAAAGTTAAAACACGTAAAATAGAATTTTTCTATAACGAAAAAACATTTGAGTACGGAGAACGGGAGACGGATGCCGAAGAAGATATGCCAATCTTCACATTAGGCATTACCACTGCACGTCCGGATATTCCCGAACTAATTCTTGAGCATTTCAGTCAAATCACAAGTAAGTTCGAAAAAAAGGAACATTACTGGATATATAAAAACGCTATTTTCGAAACTGCTCCGCTATATATTCTGAATTTAAATGGGCTAATTATCTGTACGAATGATGAAGACTTGGCTGAGAATCATCACCTGGGTTATGGAACTGAACGAATTGATAAGCGCCAAATTAAAGCTATTAAAGCTGGCGGATCACTCAATGCTTCCATCGATTTGAAATCAGTAGTAAATCAATTCCCTCTTGATTTTATTGCCCCAGAACAGCAAGCCCTCATGGAGTCCTTAAAAGGGAAATCAGGCAAACTCGTTTTAAAATCAAATGAAACCGACAAAAAGCAAACAACCATGTCTGTCGTCTACTCCTTTGATGGAAAAGAATTTGCGGGCAAGCATTTATTGGACATGCTGAATACCTTGTATTTACTAACGAAATAATCGTGAAATCGGTTAACAAAGGCTTTTTTTTTATTTTGCTCATTGTAGCCCTTGGTGCCGTACTCGTGCTACGGAGTGGATTTTTATATTTCAAGTCATCTCCACGACTGATTGACCGATTGCCAGAATCTGACTATTTAGTTCAATTAAAAATTCTAAATTTTAGTAAGGAGGTTAATTCAATTCTATTTAAGTATAAACTTCCTATACGTGAATTTGCTTCACCTGATTTTTTGTTAAGTCAAGCGAAACAACACGGTATAAATATTCAATCTAAGGCGTATATTTTTTTTAATGAGCCGCGCACAGAATGGGGCGCCATGTTAATGCTTAATGATTCGTCTAAAGTTGCAAATGGCATAGAACGATTCAGAAAGAACACCCCTATCCTAGACACAGTTTTTGAAGATAACCACGTATATTACTTCACAGAAATCAACATAGCGGTTACTTATGGTAAGAATTATCTATTTGTTTATTCGGGAAATGATTTTAAAAATCGACTTTCCGAAATTAACTCGGCAAACTATGGATCGGTTCGATCTAGCTGGAAACGTTTCTTTAAACGTAATTTATATAAGAATGAGCAGGTAGTGCTCTATTCAGAAAAAGAAAAAGTTAAGGAATGGGGCTTTGATTATGGGCTTTTCGCCCACGACAATGATACCATAAATTTACAGATTAAGTGTTATTTACATTCCAAAGACCCGCATGGAATTCAGCAGAAAAAAAATGCGATAGGGTTCCAGGAATCAATCAAAGACAATAAAGCAATTGAACTTCATATTGATCCTAAATTTAAAAAATCAATGACCGGTAAAACCCTTATTTCTAAACTTCATGAGTACGGGAAAAAAATCAGTTTTCCCACGTCCTTGTTTTTTGAATCATGGGAGGGAGATTTATCGTTTAGGGAAGGTGGGATTGTTAATTCAACGCAACGAATCGTAGTTTCAGAATTTGATGAGGACTTTAATGTTCGAGAAGTGACTAAATATGAAAAAATTCAAGTTCCTGGGTACCGTATGGCTTTCAATACCAATAACAGTGGCAAAGAATTCATCAATACCCTGTTTGCTAAAGGATTACTTAGAAGTGAAGAACAAAAACTACGGTTTTTATTTTCTCCACTATTATCCATGAAAAAGGAAAATAACACGTACGTTTTTTCTTCTGCTTCAACCTTTCCTACGTTAATAAATAATCCGGGTAATTATATATCATGGACTGATAAAGGCACTTCCTACCGGATGAAACTCGTTAAAACGGGAAGAAATAGTATTCAAACGGAAATAACTATTCCCGCAAGGCCATTGATAAAATTATTACAACGATCGAACACGAAGAAAAAACAAGGGGTATTAACTAACTAAAAACTGCTGTTTTATTTCTCCTAATAGATGTTCAACTTCCTGACGTTCATTTGCTAAAATTAATCCCGATTTATATTCCTTAAAGTGAGGGATTCCTTTAAAATAATTTCCGTAATGTCGTTTCATTTCGGCAATACCGACTTTTTCACCCTTCCATTGAATACTAAAATTCAAGTGTTCTTCCACCGCTTCAACACGTTCCTTGAACGTAGGCGGAGGAAGATGGGATCCATCGGCTAAATAGGCTTTTATTTCATTAAATATCCAAGGATAACCAATGGAGGCTCTTCCAATCATAATGCCATCGACGCCATACGTGTCTTTATAAAGCAAGGCTTTCTCCGGTGAATCAATATCCCCATTTCCGAAAATAGGGATCTGCATCCGCTGATTATTTTTTACAGCACCAATCAAGGTCCAATCGGCTTCTCCTTTATACATTTGCTTCCGAGTTCTTCCATGTATTGTTAAGGCCTCTATCCCAATATCTTGAAGACGTTCTGCTGTTTCTACAATATTCTTAGTGGAGTCATCCCACCCTAGTCGTGTTTTAACCGTAACCGGAACTTTTACTGCGTTCACCACGGCCTTAGTTAAGCGAACCATTTTAGGTATGTCTTGAAGCAATCCAGCACCTGCACCTTTACAGGCAACTTTCTTCACTGGACAACCATAATTAATATCTATTAAATCAGGCTTGACCTGTTCAATGATTTGCGCTGCGCGAACCATACTCTCTTCGTCCGAGCCAAAAATCTGTACTCCAATTGGACGTTCATATTCGAAAATATCCATTTTCTGGATGCTTTTTACCGCATCTCGTATTAAGCCTTCCGAAGATATAAACTCAGTATACATCATGTCTGCCCCATGTCGCTTACATAAGGCTCGAAAGGGCGGATCACTGACATCTTCCATCGGAGCGAGCAGTAACGGGAAGTCACCAAGTTCAATGGTTCTTATTTTAACCATTATACAAACAATTCAGGATTTGTATGTTGAATTAGTTGAAGATACGTTTTCAACTCTTGCTCCTTATCCTTTCTCAATACCATTAACATACCTTCTGATTCTACAATGATAGTATCTTGAATTCCATCAAGAAGAACTACCTTATCTTTCGGAAGGTGTATAAGACAATTATTCGTTTCAAAAAGGTGCACATTATTACCAACTACAGCATTTCCGTTGGAGTCTTTTTGCATATGGTCAATTAAGCTACCCCAAGTACCTAAATCACTCCAATCAAAATCGGATAGTACTACGGAAACATTCGTTGCATGCTCCATAACAGCAAAGTCAATGGATATATCTTCCGCAGCGGAGAATGCATTTCGCATAAACTCCTCCTCCATCGGCGTGTTATAGGACCCTAAGGATTCACAGAAAATATGGTACAAGGCGTTTGAGTATAATTTCATGGCATCCAATATAACATCTGCACGCCAAATAAATATACCTGAATTCCAAAAATAATTCCCCTCTTCAACAAAGGATTTCGCTACATCTAACGATGGTTTTTCACAGAATCTATGTACCTTTTTAACGGATCCGGCAGCGTGCTGTCCTGGCTCAACCTCGATGTATCCATATCCGGTATCGGGTCTTGATGGCTGAATTCCAAGGGTAACTAATTGCCCTTGATTTGCTTCAGTTACCGCTGTATTAATGAGTGAAACGAAACGATTCGTATTTATAATTAAATGATCGGATGGAGAAATAACCAGTGTGGCATTCGGATTTATCCCTAAAATTTTAGCAGCAGCAAACGCGATGCATGGCGCGGTATTTTTCCGTTCTGGCTCACAGATGACTTGTTCTGATGTCAACTCAGGTAACTGACTCAGTACTAAATCGCGATAGCGTTCATTGGTTAGGATATAAATTTTTGAGGAGTCAGATACCCCCAACAAACGCTCAAATGTTAATCGAAGCAAGGATTTTCCAATCCCCAACACATCAAGAAATTGTTTAGGATTGTGTTGGGTAGACATGGGCCAAAAACGGCTTCCTACGCCTCCAGCCATAATTAAACTATATGTATTATTTTCCATCTTCTTTTATGTGTTGAACTTTAGCCATGAGATGCACAAGATAGGTACGATTAGAACTCAATTCAATGCATTCAAATCTTGTTCTTCGCTTGTCTCCCTTGAGAAATGTACGGTTATTAAGTGCAAATTTACTGTTTTTTGGGAGGTTTTCTAATGGGAGTACCTCAGGATCTGCCACATCAAAAGATGCCAATACACGACTTAATTGAATATCTGTACATGATGACGCTTTGAGGGAGCTAAATGATTTATTTAATGCGGTGCGCAGTGTGCTAGGTAATTCTGGATGATCAATAATAATCGAAATTAATTTATGAAAATTCTGTTTCCATTCTGCACCATGCGGCGCGGCACGCAATCCAACTTGCTGAAACGTATGTAGGTGGGCAAATTCATGAAGCGTGGTAATAAGAAACGCGTAGGGATTCAAATCACCATTTACGGTAATCTGAGGCTTTCCATTTAGATTTCTCGGCCGAAAATCCCCCCACTTTGTCTTCCTCCCTTTTACTATTTTAAAATGCACTCCTGACTCCGCCAACAACTCAGCAAGGAGATACGAAAAACACTCAGGTACAAATTTTGAAAATGTTAGTTGATATTTGGTTCTTTTTTCCACTGTTTCAAAGATAAACAGGAATATCATCCGCCAAACGGCTCAAAATAAATATTACCTTTATCGGCGTGAAGTATATACGAAACATAGGTGCCTATTTTTTAATGATGGGGTGGGTATTAAGGAAACCGCGTAAAACCTCCATATTTTGGAAAATGTTTATGGATGAAGTCCAATACATTGGCATTAATTCCATTCCAATTGTTGCCTTAATGTCTACATTCATTGGTGCCGTTATTTCATTACAAACGGCTTCAAACATGGATAGCCCGCTCCTACCCGATTACACCGTTGGCTATATTACCCAATCCAGTGTAATTCTTGAATTTTCACCTACCATCATCTCATTGATCTTAGCTGGAAAAGTTGGGTCGAACATTGCCTCTGAAATTGGTACCATGCGAATAACAGAACAAATTGATGCCTTAGAAATTATGGGTGTAAATTCCTTAAATCACCTCATATTACCTAAGGTGCTCGCTGCGGTAGTCTATTTCCCTGTACTCGTTATCTTCTCCATGATACTTGCGATGATTGGTGGTTTTATTGCCCTCGTGGTTTCTGATTTACAAAGCACCGAAACCTATGTTTTAGGATTGAGGTCCTTTTTTGATGTGAGTAATATTACCTACGCCTTAACAAAAACAGTGGCTTTTGGATTTATCATTGTGTCCATTTCTTCATTTTATGGATATTACGTAAAAGGAGGGTCACTTGATGTGGGTAAAGCCTCAACAAAATCCGTTGTGGTGAGCAGCGTGGTAATTCTCATTGCGAATTTCATAATCACTAAACTTATGTTATTGTAATGATTAGTGTCCGAAACGTAAATAAAACCTTTGGAAAACAACAAGTCCTGTTTGATGTTAGTGCTGATTTTGAACCTGGGCGTGTTAATTTAATCATTGGACAATCGGGTCAGGGGAAATCGGTATTAGCTAAATCAATGGTTGGCCTACATGAAGTAGATTCAGGACAAATTTTATTCGATGGACGAAATTTTACGGAAATGGATAAATCCGACCGTGCGGAAATTCGTCAGGAAATCGGTATGTTGTTTCAAGGAAGTGCACTTTTTGATTCCATGACGGTAGAGGAAAATATAAAATTCCCACTTTCTATGTTTACGAAAATGACAAAGAAAGAAATGCAAGACCGAGTCGACTTTTGTCTAGAACGGGTGAATTTACAGGGAAGAAATGCCTTATACCCCTCTGAATGTTCTGGTGGGATGCAAAAACGCGTCGGGATCGCGAGAGCCATAGCGATGAACCCCAAATATCTGTTTTGCGATGAGCCCAATTCGGGACTAGACCCAAAAACAGCGATTGTAATTGATAGTTTAATCAAAGATATCACCTATGAATATGGTATAACAACCATTGTAATTACGCATGACATGAATAGTGTGATGGAAATTGGTGATAATGTTATTTTTATTCATCAAGGAAAAAAGTGGTGGGAAGGTGATCGCCACACGATTATCACAACAGATAATCCAGAAATTGAAGCCTTTGTTTTTGCCTCAGAGTTTATGAAGAAGATTCGCAGTTCATTAAAAGAACGAATCAAATAGGGTGAAAGATTTTCCTTACCTCGTGGTAAGAATTTAAATTCATACGATATTAACTTCACGATTTGCTACTTTTCAATTCTTTTGTATCTTTGTGCTCCAATTTGCTCATCGGAGCAGTACAATTGGATTAGCGGATGTGGTGAAATTGGTAGACACGCTAGACTTAGGATCTAGTGCCGAGAGGTGTGCGGGTTCGAGTCCCTCCATCCGCACCTCAAGGTCTCGTGAATTCGGGACCTTTTTTTTTGAACTATAAAGACACACAATATGAACGTACTTCGTCAAGAACTTGATGCGTTGAATGGCTTACTTACCGTAGAAATCAGTGCGGCAGACTACAGCCAAAAGGTTAAAAACACCTTAGAAAAACATCGTAAAACAGCAAATATCCCAGGTTTTCGACCGGGACATACCCCTGCGGGAATTATCGAGAAACGTTTCGGAAAAGCAGTGCTTGCTGAGGAATTGAACAAACTTGCAAATGAGGGCGTATATAATTTCATTCGAGAAAACAACCTAGATATTCTCGGTAATCCAATTCCTTCAGAATCCCACGCGATGGAAGGATCTTTCGATCAACCGGAAACATTTAAATTCACCTTTGAAATCGGTATGTCTCCATCCTTTGAGTACCATTCTGTATTAAAAAATGGGATTGAGTATAATACCGTTCGTGTGGACGAGAAATTAGTGAGTCAGCAAATTGAAGATATTCAGCGCCGCTATGGCAAAATGATGAGTGCGGATGAATCCGGCGAGAAAGATTTAGTAGTTGGTACATTCACTGAATTATCAGCGGATGGGACGATTAAAGAAGGTGGGATATCTCACAGCACCACCTTGTCAATCGAATTCATAGAACAACCGGATGCTAAGAAATTATTGATCGGTAAAAAGAAAGATGATGTGTTTGGTTTAGACCCAAGCATCGTTTCAAAAGACGATGCAGATAAAGCATCGTTATTGGGGTTAACGCCCGAAACTCTTCCTTCAAATGATATCGCTTTTGAATTTAAAATCACCGATATCAAGCGCATGGAATTGGCCGAACTAAATGCTGAATTGTTTGGTAAGCTTTTCCAAGACGGTGAGATTACCGATGAGGCTGGACTTAGAGCTCGAGTTACCAAAGATTTAGAACAAATGTTCGAAAGAGATGCAGATCGTTTAATGACACGTAAAGTGTATGACGCGTTGATGTCTGATGTGCAAATTAATTTTCCAGAGGCATTCTTAAAGCGATGGATTAAATTAAGTGCTACCGCACCGATCGCGGATGAAGACATTGAAAAAGAATTTGAAGCCTATTTAAACTCCTTAAAATGGCAATTGATCCAGACTAAAATCTTTAAAGATTCAGACACTAAACTAGTATATGAAGAAGTATTGGCATTCACAAAAGGCTTGATAATCAGTAATTATGCGCAATATGGTATTCCTGCTCCGGAGGATGCCGAACTAGAAGCCTCTGCACGCGAGTTGCTCACCAAAAAGGAGCAAGCGAATAGTATATATGATCAATTAGCCGAAGAGAAACTAACACAATACTTTAAAACGAATGCGAGCTTAAAAATGAAGCCGTTGTCATACGATGATTTTCTCGCTGAAATGAAAAAATAAGCAAGAACTAGTTACTTCCAATCCAAGATATGCAAGGGCGCATCGCGCTTCCTAGGATAGGCTAATTGTATTTCTTTAATCATGCGCTCCATGTGTGGGGTTTTATAACTTCGCTGTGGGAAAACGCCAATTATTTCTCGTGCTGGATACCCGTAAGGAGATGCTAAACTTTTACGAAATCCCTGTTGTTCTTTAGTTGACTTATATTCGGCCGGAAGCAAGGTGTATCCCCCATTCACATTAACCATTTCAACCAATAAATCCATGTTTCCACCGATGTAATCCCAAGAAGGAGCTTCCGCTGATTCTGAAATATTGCAAAAGTTAATGACTTGGGTTCGTAAACAATTCCCTTTACTTAGTAACCATGGTTGTTCACCATCCAGGGCAGAAACCTCTATTCCTCCGTTCATTCCCAAGCCTGTGTAAACTTCTATTTCCTCAGTATATAAGGGAACCGTTCGAAATTTTGCTTGTTGAAAGGGCCCTGCTAAAATCCCAAAATCAATGGTACCTTTTTCTAATTCTTGAAGTAGTGTTTCCGTAGGGTGTTCTATATACAAGAAACGTACATTGGGTAAAACACGTGAAAACAAGGTAAATAATCGCGTCAAGAGGTAAACAGAAACGGTTGGAATAATCCCAACCCTAATTTCTTCCTTAATTCTTCCCGCCATGCGGTCATTGAGTAAACGCAAGTTTTCATTCTCAGACAAAATCTCACGGAGAATAGGAATCACTTCCACCCCATAAGGCGTAAGCGAAAGCGGACTTGATCCACGATCAAACACGGCATGCCCCAATTGCTCCTCCGCCTTCTTAACTTGCATCGACAAGGTAGGTTGGGTTACAAAACAACGCTCACTGGCACGTGAAAACTGCAATTCTTCGCTTAGAATAACTAAATACCGCATTTGCTGCAAGGATATCATAGATAGTATTTATGTAAATATAATTTATTTTGATTTTATTGATAACAAAGGATGCATAACTTTGTTGAGAATTAACATAGTTTTTATTCGGTTGAACAGAACCTATTTCGGTTTGTTTTACCTTTGTAATTAGTAACTTAATAAATTAAAATAACATGTCAGTTTTAGTAGGTAAAAAGGCTCCATCTTTCAAAGCAGGGGCAGTGGTAAATGGTGGTGAAATCGTAAATGATTTCTCTTTAGATCAATATGTAGGGAAAAACCATGTATTGTTTTTCTTTTATCCAAAAGATTTCACATTTGTATGTCCGTCTGAATTACATGCATTTCAAAGTGCATTAGGAGAATTCGAGGCACGCGGAGTTAAAGTTGTAGCGTGTTCAACGGATACCGAAGAATCACATTGGGCATGGTTACAAACGCCAAAAAATAAAGGCGGAATTGAAGGAGTAACTTATCCGATTGTTGCTGATACTTCTAAAACAATTTCAGAAGCATTTGGTGTATTGGCTGGCGAATATGAGTATGATATGGAAGGTTCATTAACAGCAAGCGGACCAATGATTGCATACCGTGGATTGTTTTTAATTGACAAATCAGGCACTGTGATGCATCAATTGGTTAACTTTTTCCCATTAGGAAGAAACGTTGATGAGGCACTACGCATGGTAGACGCATTACAATACTTCGAAGAACATGGTGAGGTTTGTCCTGCGAACTGGCATCGAGGAGATGCAGCAATGAAACCAAGTTTTGACGGAGTTGCTGATTATTTGTCAAAACACTAAGCGTTAAAATACGTGCATTAAGCCCCGAATTCGGGGCTTTTTTTTTGAACTAAGGCAACGCGTATGTCACCGCCTCGTTATTGACTTAAGAAACCTTAAATTTTACGGTCATGAAAAAACTAATCTACCTCTGCGTGATGGTGGCAGGAGCCTCTTTCGCTCAAAAAAACTCATTAGGTATTTCAACTTCTGAATACGATGAATTGAAAAAAAGCGGTCAATTAAATACTGGAACCGTCTATCAATTTTCCGATTTAGTGGCACCAAGCAACACAAAGCCTAATGCTGCAACCAATAAAAATGGAATGTGTGGATGCATGTTGACCTTAGACAATAGCTATACCTTGGCCATGAGCCCTAATGACGACGGATCTACTAACTACATTCAACTTCCATTCACTTTCGATTTCTACGGAACTCTATATGATAGTGTAATCATTAACAACAATGGGAATATTTCATTTTTAGCGCCATATTTCGAATTTACGGCCAACCCATTCCCGGACCCAAGCTATAACATGATCGCTCCTTTTTGGGGAGATGTAGATACTCGTTCCGCTAACGGAGGAAGTGTATGGTACAAAGTTACCAGCGACGCCATGATTGTTATTTGGGATCATGTGGGTTATTTTAATATGCATGATACATTAACTAATACCTTCCAATTAATTATTTCAAACGGGACAGATACGCTGATTCATGACAACAATAACGTGTCCTTTTGTTATGGTGACATGCAATGGACCACCGGTGACGCCTCATCGGGAGTTGGTGGGTTTGGGGGATTTGCTGCCACTGTTGGCGTGAACATTGGCAACGGAGTTGACTTTTTCCAAGTAGGACAATTTGATGCACCAGGAACAGGGTTTGATGGGCCTTACGCATTTCCAGATCAAGTTGATTTTTTAGACGATCAAGAAGTTTATTTTGATGTTGCAGGCATGAATGCCGCCAACATCCCACCTTTGGTTATTAATAGCAACATTTGCGATACTATCGATGTATATACCGGCGACACCCTTCATAAAAGCATGAACCTCGCTCAATTTGCGTTGTCATTAATGACCCCAGAATTTGGCCAACTAATTTCCTACGAAATTTCAAGCGATGCCCCAACTGGATTCAGTTATTTAGAAAACGTTAGTAACAACGATTACATCAATTTAGCGTGTTCTTTCGATGCCCAAGGACTGCAAGAAGGTATATATCATATTTTTATAAACGCTACAGACAACGGGGTTCCTGCAGAAAGTATAGAAATGACAATCCCTGTTAGGGTACATCAAAGCCAATTGGCAAATATTCAAACCCAAGTTATTGCCGGACTACGGGTGTATCCTAACCCTTCCAACGGAGCCTTTTCTCTATCGGCCAACGACGAATTAACCCATATTTCCCTGATATCTATGAATGGAAGTGTTGTATTAGAGCGCTCTTTGACTGGATTTAATACCGAAATTAATCACATAGCGCCGGGTTCATATTTACTTCGCGCAGTAGACCGAAATGATGCAGCACAAACCTTACGCGTAGAAGTTTTGCCATAGAAATAAGCACAACTTAAAATCAAAGCCATCGGTAACGATGGCTTTTTTATGCGCCTTGAATAACATTTCAATGTGGAAATCTAATCTGCATTGTAACCATATGACGTTAATTGCTTTCTAATTTTAACCCGACTAAATATACGTACATATGAAAAACCAATTAAAATTACTCTTTACCTTAGTTAGTATTACCATTTTTAATGGCCTATTGTTTGCCCAAAATAGTATAGGAGGAGATTCGAACGTTGCCCCTGATGCTGAAAAAGTTCAAAAAGTAGCAGAAGTTTCTGCCTTTAGTTTCATCTTGAAAGGAGGTTTCTTCCTTATTCCAATTGTCATTTTATTGTTTTATACCCTTTATGTAATTATTGAAAGAACATTGTACATACGAAGAATGACAAAGTTTGACAATAAACTGATGGACACGGTTCGTCCACACATGGCCAAAGGAACATTTAAAGAGGCATTAAGTGCAATTCAAAGCAACGAAACAGCCTTTGGAAGTGTATTAAAAGAAGGAATAAGCAGCGTGGATCTTGATGCCAAACAAGCACAAGTTGAATCCAATATGGACAAGGTAGCAAACATCGAAATTGGTAAAATGGAGAAAAACCTTGGTCATCTTGGATTGATTGCAGGTATTGCACCTACATTAGGTTTTATTGGTACAATATCAGGGGTAATCAAAATATTTTATTCAATATCCATTACCGAAAATGTATCCATTGGAAATATATCCGGTGGTTTATATGAAAAAATGATTTCATCTGGTGCTGGGTTAATTGTTGGTATTATTGCCTATTCAGGATATCATTTAATCAATGCACTCATTGATGCTTATGCGTTGCGTGTTCAACAAGTAAATATGGAGTTTATTAAATCAACACAACCATAATATGGCCATTAAAAGAAACCGCCGTTTTCACACTGAGGTAGCTACAGGTGCCTTGAGTGATATCATGTTTTTCTTATTGCTTTTCTTTTTGATTATTTCCACGTTGGCCAATCCAAATGTTATTAAGGTGCCGCTACCTGAATCTAAAACCACGTCAAAAACAAACAAGCAACATCTTACCCTAACAGTAACAGAAGACAAAAAATACTATTTGGATAAAGATGAAGTTCCCTTTGGTGAATTAGAAGCTGCATTAGTAGCTAAAACTCAAGAACTTAACGACAATACCGTAGTGCTTCGAATTCCTTACGATGCCGCCGTACAAGACTTGGTTGATTTACTACGAATAGGAATGGATAACAACCTGAAAGTCATTATTGCAACGAAAGGAGAGAATTAATTTTAACTTCTTAGCCTAAAGAAGTTGTAATAGGTTTTTTTATAATTGAAAAAATAATTACCTTTGCCATCCAATTATGGGCTGGTACCTTAGCTCAGTTGGTAGAGCAAAGGACTGAAAATCCTTGTGTCCCTGGTTCGATTCCTGGAGGTACCACATTAAAACCCTGACTCAAGCGTCAGGGTTTTTTGTTTTTAATAAACTAATTCTAATGTGTCCCTGTACACCGAAGCAAACGGTTCCTTGAGGTCCCACATCAAAATCCTGACCGTAGCGTCAGGGTTTTTTGTTGATTCAACTCAAAGAGTTTTCTTCTTGCAAAAATTTCCCCTGACAGTACGAGTTAATCAATTACAGTTACTCTTTTATTTTAGATGCGTTGAAACTTATACATCGATAAGTAAGACTAATGTAGTGCACTAAGGTTCTTGATCCATGTCAAGCGATGGCAGCAAGTCCCCCAAAACAACCGCTGTTTCATCGTATAGAAAACGCCCAATTCTTTTCAAAAAAACATTCACGCCAGACTAAAGATAATTAGAGTAAGATTAAGGAATGGCATGATGTTCACTCCGCAATGTAACTAAAAATACATAAGTCGTTTCTGGAGTAAAGGGTCGGTTGATTCAGCTAATTGCCAGATAGCATTCAAGCGATATAGACTTTGACGAACGCTTAACGGGACGGCTCCACGTCAATTTTAAAGAGGTAATAGTCCCAATTTATAATTAATCATAAAAACAGATTATCATGTATTTAAAAACAGAAAACCGTTGCGATGCCCTTGTGCAGAAGGCACTTACAACAAGTATGATTCTTTGGATTGCGTTCGGATCGATTGCTCAGAAGATAGCTCTTCCCGACTTCTATAACACGCGAATATCTGGAGTTTATCCGGTAAGTTACGTGCATAGCTGTTCGTTTGACACCAAAGAGGAGGCGGTTTCTGCGCACCTAAACGCGTTAGATTGGTTAGATATAGACACTAATTATACAGATGTTAAAATGGATTGGGAAACTCCGGTATTCTCAAGTTTTCTTTTAAAAGAAGACAAGAAAACAGCCATCGTAACCTACGTTAAAATGAACGATGACGGAATGTATACAAGTTACTTTTTAGAAGCCAAAAACGTTGAGTTTAATTTGTTCGAAAGTGATGGGTATATGTTCTATCACGCAAAAATCAAGTAATTACAACCTAAATCACTAGCCCCACCCTTTACAAACCATCATTTCTAAGCTTTTCCTACCTTTGATACATGGAAACAAGCAAGGTTTTTGTTCTAGATGGTGGTAACACACACATTAAACTGGGTACGTTTGAAGGCCATCAGTTACTACAAACTCAGCGATTTCAAGAACGGACCGCTCTTGGCAACCTCCTGAAATCAACTGATAAAGTGGTTGTAGCCAATGTAGGTGAACTTCAACTGCAGCAGGACTTAATAGATATGGGATGCCAGGTATACACGGTCTCCAATTCAAGCCTCCTTCCCTTCACCAATGCCTACAAAACACCGAGTACTTTAGGTATTGATCGCTTGTGCAACATCGTTGCTGCGCATGAATACTACCCCAATCGAAACATCCTAGTAATTGATGCTGGAACGTGTATCAAATTTGATTTTATAGATTATTTAGGTACGTATCATGGGGGTTCCATATCACCCGGATTATCCTTACGATACCAAAGTTTACATGAGCATACCACACAATTGCCTTTGTTGAGTCCCACTTTAGCTTGGGAGATTATCGGAACCAGCAGCGAAGGCAGCATTCACAGCGGGGTCATGGGAAGCGCTATCGCTGAAATCAACTGGCGAATTGAAGAATTTAACAATCGTTATGAGGATTTGATAATTTATCTCACGGGGGGTGACCTACATTATTTTGATTTGGGCCAAAAAAATGACATCTTTGTGGATGAAAATTTAACCCTAAAAGGGATTTATGCGTTACACCACTTTCAACATACTTTTAACCGTTCTACTTAGTGTAACCTGCGGATTCACGTATAGCCAACAATCCACAAGCCATCCCCTATCTTCATACGGCATTGGTGATCATCAACTCAACGACCATGGTATCTATTCTGGGTTAGGTAATGTGTATACTCCATTTCTTGATTCTGGACAATTAAACTACTTAAACCCTGCTTCCTATGCCACAATGAGTAGAGGAAATACGTTATTTTCTGTTGGAATTGGACAGCGGATATCCTTTTACAAACAAGGTGAGGCAAGCGATATCCGTCCGAATGGAAACTTAAACCACATTGCGTTAGGATTTCGATTAAAAAAACACTTCGGAATGGCCTTCGGGTTAAAACCCCTATCAGCCAGCGGGTATTACTTATCAGAATCTACATTTACCGGATTAGATTCTATTCGCAATACCTACCAAGGCAGCGGATACATTAACCAAGTATTTCTAGGTGGCACCTATGCCCCGATACATATCAAAGGAACGTATCTAGGTTTCGGAGCGAATTTCGGATACAATTTCGGATCAATTAAAAACCAACGCATTAGTCAACTCATTCAAGGCACGAATGCCTCTGGAGGATTGATGGAAGAACTCATGGCCGTTAATGATATAAGTTTCGAGTTGGGAACTGCCTTCTATCAGCAACTCGGACAAAAAGTCGATGTCACCTTAGGTGCTACGTGGAAGCCAAATCAATCCTTAAATAGCACCTACGAACGCGCATTTTTCAGCGCCAATAACCTAAATAGCCCGTCAACCTATGATACCCTATTTACAGACGCTTACCGTGGCACAGTGAATCAAGGACAAGCCCTAGCGGCCGGTTTCTCTTTAAGAATGTTCTTAAATCCATACAAGCGAAAGACAAAAACGCTACACCCTGAACTGGTGATTGCCGGTCAGTTTTCCTCAACCGAACATAACACGTATGCCTATGAAGGGTATACCTACGATTCACTCGCTCAGCAATTGACGAATGCCAATCGATATGGTTTTGGTATTTCGTTTCGACCGGAGAGGTTCTTATATGAGAACATTGCCACCCTTGGTTTTTTCGATAAATTCACCTATCGAATTGGTGGATATGTGGGGCAACTACCCTATGTAGATCAAGCAAAAAATTCATTTCGTGAGCAAGGCATTACCCTTGGACTTGGTATTCCAATTCTTGCACAACAGTCGTTTTCATCGATTAACTTTTCCTGTACACTTGGACAGCGAGGGACCTTTGTAACGAATGGGTTACAGGAAAATTTCGTCGCGTTTCAATTGAATGCCATCTTGTCTCCTGCAAGCTTCGAACGTTGGTTTCGAAAACGTAAAATGGACTAAATGTTCAGGTATCTATACTTTTTCATTGGTGTGGTCGCGATGTTATCCTGTGAAAACAATATGGATGATGTGCAACGGGTTTCATTCAACCCTAAATCCCCCGACGAGGTTATAGTGAAATTCCATATGATTTACAGTGATTCAGGATTTGCAAGGGTAGCGTTAATGGCTGGATTTGCTGAAACGTTTCATCAGCCTGAACACATAACACACCTAAGGGATAGTTTACGCGTTAACTTTTACGCAAAAAACGGCGAAATTATCTCGACTTTAACTGCGAAATATGGAAAGATAAATCACAGTAAAAACCAACTTTATGTTCAAGATTCTGTGCGTTTATACAACTATAAGAAAAAACAAACCTTGAAAACGGAGGTATTGTATTGGCGTCAACGAGACAGTTTAATATACACCCCTAAAAAGGTGTACATCTTTTCACCAAAAGGTAGATTTACCGGAGAAGGACTTAAAACCAAACAAGATTTTAGTACGTATGAAGTATTAAAACCAGAAGGAAATATAGTAATAGAAAAAGAAGAAGAATTATAATATGAAAACATACAACCTCATTATGGGATACTTCTGGATCGCCGTTGCGATCGTTAGTTTTACCGTAGTAACATACAATTGCTTTACGCTTGGTTTTGAGAAATGGGCCGGATATTACATTTTTACACTTGTCGCGGTTGGGATGTTTTTCATGAAGAAATGGATGATGGCACGGGTAAATCGTCATGAAACTTTTTTAAAAGATCAACAAAACAAATCAGAAAAATTGTAACAAAACCGACGATTAATTGTCTATATATATGGTGCGTATTCATTTCTTTATTCTTGTTTTGTTTATTGGGTTTTCGGGCCTAAGCCAGCGATTTCTGAAAGGAACTGTGGTTGATGAAAAGCAGCAACCGATACCTTACGCTAAACTTTATGTAAAGAATGACCCGTCGCTGCGCACGGTATGCGATGTGGCTGGATACTTTGAAATGGGCTTAATGCCTGGAGAATATTACTTGGTTATTACTGCAACTGGGTACGAAGACAGGGAATACTATCTAGGGATGCGAGATGCAGATGTGTTAAAAACCTTCAAACTCTTCCCTCCGAATGTTAAAGAAGTAGAAGACGTCGTCGTTTCTGCAAAAAAGTCAAATCCCGGAAGAGAGATCATGTTAAAGGTGGTTAACAAAAGAGACACCATTAATCCATGGAATTATCCTCATACGGTTGATGTTTATATCAAGGCGAGTGAAAAATTGGATTTTCCAAAACAGAAGGAAAAAGATAAGGAAGAAACCGAGGAGCCCACATTTGATGCCCCAAAGGACACCTTAAGCAACCGAATGAACTTGGTAGAGGTTCAAATGAATCGTTCCTATGCACCGCCAAACAAAGTAAAAGAAATTCGAAACGCTTATGATTTATATGGCAATGCACAGAATTTATATTATACCACCACGGTAAAAAGCAACTTTAACTTTTTTGAGAACCTACTTCATTTGGACGATCTTCATCAAACTCCGGTAAGCTCTCCCATCTCGATTCCAGGGATATTGTCCTATAAATATCGACTCGAAGAAAAATATGAAGAAAATGGTCGAATGATCTCACGGATTAAAATAATCCCAAGGAATACAGCAACAACCACCATAGAAGGATACATTTGGGTTATAGATTCCGTGTGGCTGGTTCAAAAATTATCCCTTACGATGAACAAAGGCAATTTGTTGATTTATGATCATTTTCAAATTGATCAAGAATTCACGCATCCCGGAGATACCTTGTGTGTTTTAACCAAGCAGACATTAACCTATGGTGTTAAATATAAATCAGAAACTTCCAACGCAAGCACGATTGCCTTATTTAGTAAATATAACTTCAACCCAAATTTTCCAGCCAAGTTTTTCAATACGGAAGTTGCTGTAACAGAACAATCCGCGTATGAAAAAGACACTTCGTATTGGGTTCAAACGCGTTCAATTAGCCTGAGTGAGGAAGAGAAGCGTTTCATCTTCTTGAAGGACAATGTAGCGGAGGCACACAGCAAAAAAGAATACTTGGATTCTGTGGATGCGGTATTCAATAAGATTACTGCCTTAAAAATACTTTGGTTTGGTGTCGATCACCGGAATCGGGTAAAACGTCAACAATTATCATTCGGATCGCTCGCAACCATGGTTCAACCCATCGGTATTGGAGGTCCACGGGTAGCTCCTAGTTTCTATTATTTTAAGAAATGGGAAAACCAACGAACCTATGACTTTTACACCAGAATTTCCTATGGTTTTCTGAATCGAGACCCGAAAGGGGTTATCTGGAATAAATATCGGTTCGATCCGTTTCATCAAGGTGATATTTCAGCGTCAATAAGTCATGAATTCGATGTAATCCGTGGCTACGATGCCATCACTCAAATTTATCGCAGAAATAATTTTATTGAAGCAACCCAATTGAACGTAGGACTTAATTATGAATTGGTAAATGGCCTATACGCTGGCGCAAACATAAATATAGCTGAGCGCAGAAGTTTATCCGATTTTAAATTTTTGGAAATCGCTGATAATTTTATCCCAAACGATAGCGCCATGGTGTTTGACCCGTATCAAGCCTCCATCGTTTCGTTTGATTTATCCTTTGTCCCCCAGCAACGCTACATGCGAGAACCGTATCGAAAAGTTGTTCTTGGATCAGCTTGGCCCACGTTTAGTATCTACTATAAAAAAGGGGTTTCTGGGTTATTTGGCAGTGATGTAAACTACGATTACATAAGCTTTGCGGTACAACAAAATTTCAAATTAGGTTTACTTGGCAACACAAGTTACAGAATTCTAACCGGCACTTTTCTTTCCATGAAGGATGTGCGCGAGCCCGATTTAAGGTACCAACGCAGGTCAGATCCTATTTGGTTTTCAAATCCCTTATATTCATTTCAAGGCCTAGACACCACACTTCCAACGAAACGTTGGGTTCATGAAGCCCATTTTGTTCACCATGACAATGGGGCGATTTTAAATAAAATCCCATTCATGAAAAAAACACGCATCGGTTTAGTAGTTGGTGGTGGAGCGATGTACGTTCAAGAGCACAACTACCAACATTATGAATTACTTGCGGGATTAGAACGAAGCTTTAAGTTATCGAGAAGACGCTTAAGAGTCGGCATCTACGGATGTGTTTCAGATGGCAACCAAACGACGCCTCACTTGAATTATAAAGTATCATTTGCGTTGCTAGATGACAGGAATATGAAATGGAATTTCTAATTAGTCTCTGAAGCAGACTGATCCTTTTTGAAAGAAAACAAATTCTTACGATTTATTAGAATCATTAATCCGACACCAACGGATATACAAGAATCTGCTACATTCCAAATGGCAGGGAAAACCGGCTCGCCACCTAGCCATGGCATCCAACTTGGCCAATAGGCATCAAACTGAAACATATCAACGACGTTGCCAAACAGAAAGCCTTTGTTTCGTACTTCAACTGGAAAAGAAATACCGTATTGACTACAATTCATTTTATTTCCTGAACCCTGTAATTGATTAAAACTCTCACATGCATTAAACGGGAAGATGTAATCATAACACATGGAATCAATTAAATTTCCGGTAGCGCCTGCTAGAATCATTGTTAATGCAATCAATTGAGGCCACGCGATGTGCTTTTTAATTTCTCTAAGAATATAATATGCTATGCCCCCAATGGCAATAATGCGAAAAATACTCAAGGCTAATTTCCCGTATATTGAACCTCCTAGGGTGGTTCCAAAGGCCATTCCTTGATTTTCAATATAGTGTAGCGCAAACCAGTTCCCGAAAATGTATCGAGTTTCATTTGGTTCAAAGGTTGATTTAATATAAATCTTAACCCATTGATCTACTGCCAATAAAATCAATAAGGTTGCTAACGCAATCCAATGTTTTTTACTCACGAATTCTTTTGTGCATTTTTGGCATCAATACTCATGGTTGCATGGGGAACCAACCGCAAACGCTCTTTCGGGATAAGTTGACCAGAAACCCTACAAATTCCGTAAGTTTTATTTTGAATCCGTACTAAGGCAGCTTGTAAACTTTGAATAAATTTTTCTTGGCGAGCGGCTAATTGCGCTACTTCTTCACGCGATAAGGTTTCCGAACCATCTTCCATCATGTTAAATGTTCGTCCAGTATCATCCGTTCCATGATCATCATTATGCGAAAGCGACCCTTTGAGCAACTTATAATCTTCCTGTGCCTCCTCTAATTTTTTGTGAATTAAGGCCTTGAATTCATCAAGTTCTGCATCTGTATATCGCGTTTTATCGTTTGCCATAGTTTCTCAATTTTGAAAGGTAACAAATATATAATTTTATTCAATTTAGAAGATGGATTCTTATAAAGTTAAAATAAATGGTTCAATAAGAAATGATTAATTTCGTACTATGATTCGATTTTTTGGAGATAATCGACCCTTAGTTCTCTTTTTTCTCCCACTGATTTTAGTTGTTTTTCATGTGGCATTTCACCTGGGAGGTGTTTCTGGGGAAGAACATGCGGTGAACTTATCATTTGGATGGTGGGGGAATTTTCAAGTAAATGAATGGAGAAATAGCATCAGCTATGAATTACTCGTTGGCAGCTGGATTTTAGTGAATGCAGTTACCCTAAACTATACCTTTAATTCCGGGGAATTCAATGATAAAAACACGTACCTGCCATCATTAATTTTCATTGTACTTTCTTCCGTGTCTGAAACATTTTATGAATTAAGTGGATTTCATCTTGCCATAAGCATGCTGATTCTTATGATAAATCAATTTCTGCGGCTAGACCAAAATCATGACGGCTCAAAACGAATTTTCAACGGTGCTTTTTTTCTAGGAATAGCCATCACGGCCTATCCTTCTTTGTTAATCCTCGCCCCATTTGCAATACTCATGTATCTTGGTTTTAGACCATTTACCGGAAGAGAATTATGGTTTTTTATCATGGGGCTTTTAACCCCAGCGAGTTACTTATATAGCTATTGCTATTTATTTAATGTCCCTTTTCCAAGTATATCCTTTGGATGGAATGCATACGTACAGCAGGTAACTATTCAGGGGATAGCGGTGGGGATTTTATTAGTAATTGCATTTATCATCGGACAAATCGGCTTGTATCATAAAATATCGACCGCTGGAAATCGATTTAAAAAAGAAGTGCAAGTAATCAATTCCATGGGTATTGCGTTGTTATTTATGCAGATTTTTAATGTTTTTATTAAATCCCCTATCCTTAGAATTGAATTCTTTATCATTCCCTTAAGTTTCTTATTTACTTTTCCCCTACTATCTAAAAGGTTCAATTTAGTCGCCTCACTTTTTTTCTATTTAATCTTCTTTTTTGGGGTTTTAAAGTTTTTTATTCTCCGCTAACATCCCCAAGAATTAATACCTTTGTAATCTAAATTAAGCGTATGAAATTTGGTGTTGTCACATTCCCAGGTTCTAATTGTGACCAGGACATGATATATGTGTTATCGGACTTATTGCAGCAGGAAGTCGTTTCCCTTTGGCATAAAGACACCGATTTAAAAGGAGCAGACATGGTAATCCTTCCCGGTGGATTTTCTTATGGTGATTACCTGAGATCAGGTGCCATTGCGAAGTTTTCTCCAATTATGAATGAGGTTATAAACCATGCGAACCGTGGTGGATATGTTCTTGGAGTGTGTAACGGATTCCAAATTCTAACAGAAAGTGGATTATTACCAGGAGCCTTACTACATAATACAGATCGGAAGTTTATCTGTAAAAATGTTTATATAACTCCAGCTACAACCAATACTCCCATTACATCCGGTCTTTCCACTGAAGAAGTTTACAAAATCCCTATTGCGCATGGTGAAGGAAGGTTTTATGCCGACGAGGATACGCTTGCTCACTTGCAAGACAACGAACAAATTACGTTTCAATACTGCAGAGTTGACGGGAAAATTGACACTGAACATAATCCCAACGGATCCTTATTAAATATTGCAGGGATCACGAACAAAACAAAAAATGTATTTGGAATGATGCCTCACCCAGAGCGTGCTGCCGATTCAGATCTATCCAATCGTGACGGGCTAGCCTTGTTCGAATCACTATTAACATTCTGCAAGGCATGAGGGTATTACTAATTGGATCCGGAGGTCGTGAATCTGCTTTATCCTGGAAAATAGCTCAAAGTTCAATTTTAGAAACGCTTTATATCGCACCCGGAAATGCCGGAACAAAGCAGTACGGAAAAAATATAGACCTGAATGTACTGGATTTTGAAGCGGTAAAAGCCTTCGTATTAGAACACAAGATTGAAATGGTAATTGTAGGTCCAGAGGAACCACTGGTGCTTGGAATTGCAGATTTTTTCAAAAAAGACCCCTTGCTTTCTTCTGTTGCATTAATTGGACCAACGCAAGCGGGAGCTGCCTTGGAAGGCAGTAAAACCTTTGCAAAAGAATTCATGCAAAGACACAAAATTCCAACCGCAAAATACGGTTCTTTTACGCTTGACACCCTCCGCGAAGGAATAAACTTTTTGCGAACCATGAAGGCCCCTTATGTACTTAAAGCAGATGGGTTAGCTGCAGGTAAAGGTGTCTTGATTTTAGATGATTTAAAAACAGCCGAAGACGAATTAACACAAATCTTATTGGATGAAAAGTTTGGTGCTGCAGGACAAAAAGTAGTTATTGAACAATTTTTAAAAGGTATTGAACTTTCTGTGTTTGTGGTCACTGATGGGGAGTCTTTTAAATTATTACCAGAAGCTAAAGATTATAAGCGAATTGGCGAAAAAGACCAAGGTGAAAACACAGGTGGTATGGGTGCGGTTTCTCCTGTTCCATTTGCTGATGCAGGATTTATGGATAAGGTTCTTAATCAAGTAATTATCCCTACCATAAAAGGTATTAAAAAAGAACAAATTGACTATCGAGGCTTTGTATTTTTCGGATTGATCAATGTTAAAGGTGATCCCTACGTGATTGAATACAATTGTCGAATGGGTGATCCTGAAACGGAAGTTGTCATCCCGCGAATTAAATCCGACTTGCTTGATTTATTAGAAGGAGTAGCTACAAAAACATTATCTGAACGGGATGTTCAATTTTCAGAACATTGTGCATCTACGGTTATGATGGTATCCGGCGGGTATCCGGCAGCCTATCAAAAAGGTAAAATTATTTATGGATTAAATGCCGTGACCGATGCCTTAGTTTTCCATGCTGGGACTACCTCAGACGGTCCACAAGTAGTTACAAATGGCGGCAGAGTACTGGCGGTAACCTCTTTTGGAAAGACCCTGGAACAAGCCCTTGAAAGATCCTACGCAGGAATCGCTAAAATATCCTATGAGAATGCCTATTTTCGAAGAGATATTGGTAAAGATGTTATCTAATGGGTGAAAATCTATACATCATACTTTTTATTCTTTCTTTAATTGGTTCGGCATTTTTTTCCGGAATGGAACAAGCCTACTTATCTTCCAATCGCCTTCGTATTGAAGTAGAACGAACCAGAGGGAGTTTGAGAGGACGTATTAACGCTATTTTTTATCGAAATCAATCTACCATGATTGCGATGATGCTGTTAGGAAACAACATCTCCTTAGTGGTTTATGGAATCACCTTCGGTCATTTGTTGATTGGGGAATCGAACGAACTTTGGGGTATCAAAAGCGAAATTCTAATCCTTTCAATACAAACCATTTTGTCAACGCTTTTGGTATTAATCGGTGCCGAATTCTTTCCAAAAGCCATTGCTTCGATTAACCCGAATCGTTTCCTGAATCTTGGGACTTACCCGCTGCTATTAATCTATGTGATTCTATATCTCCCCACCCAATTTATTCTTTTTTTAAGTCTATTACTACTAAAAGCAACAGGTTCAAAAATGAAGTCCTCCGAAAAGGTGTTCTCGAAGATTGATTTGGAACATTATGTGGAAGACCTCAATTCTCGGATTTCTCCGGAACAAGAATTAAAGCATGAAATGACAATTCTACAAAATGCCTTAGAATTCAACAATGTAAAGGCGCGTGATTGTATGATTCCGCGAACAGAAATCATTGCCGTGGATGTTAATGAGACTGTAGAAGCCACCCTGTCACTTTTTCAACAAAAAGGATTATCAAAAATTGTCATCTATCGCAATTCCATTGACAATATTATTGGATATGTTCATTCATTTGACTTTTTCAGTAGCCCAAATTCAATAACTCAAATTTTGAAACCGATAGGTTTTGTTCCCGGGGTACTTTCAGGCAAGGAATTACTTGAAACATTTTCAAAACAAACCGGAAATATTGCAGTAGTTACGGATGAATATGGAGGTACGGCCGGTATCATCACCATAGAAGATGTTATTGAGGAGATTTTTGGCGACATCGAAGACGAACATGATAAAGAGGATTGGTTAGAGGAACAACTATCTGATTCTGAGTACATATTCTCTGCCCGTGTTGATATTGATTATATCAATGAGAATTATCCGATCTCGCTTCCTGAATCCGAAGAGTACGATACCTTAGGCGGACTAATCACCTACCGATTGGAGCGTATCCCAACCAAAAATACTACACTTGAACTAAGCAACGACATCCGAATTGTAATTGAAGAAGTGAGTGAACGAAGAATTGAAAAAGTACGCTTATTTATTCGCTAATGTCCTTTAACGAACGTACATTCCAAGCAGTAATTTTTGATATGGACGGGGTTCTAATTGATTCGGAACCGCTGTGGAAAATCGCCATGTTGGAGGTGTTTTCCTCCTTAGGCAGCACCTTAAGCTCGCATGATTTTCAACGAACTGTTGGGTTGCGAATTGACCAGGTGGTTGAATACTGGAATCAGGAAGACCAATGGGGAATTAATGACTGTAACCTTGTGGTAGATCAAATCATCGATCGAATGGTTGTCTTAATTGGAGAAAATCCATTTCCTTTACCCGGTGTTTTAGATACGCTACATTACCTCAGCCAAAGCAGTCTAAAAATTGGATTAGCAACTTCATCACCCCAACGATTAATCGATGCCGTGCTTAAACACCTGAATGTTTCGCATTTTTTTGATGCCGTTCACTCTGCAGAATTCGAACGGTTTGGAAAACCTCATCCCGATGTATACCTTAAAACGGCTGAATCCCTTGGAATTAATCCAACAAAGTGCTTAGTGATAGAAGATTCCTTGAACGGCGTGATTTCTGGAAAGGCGGCAATGATGAGCGTTGTGTGTATTCCCGAAAAAACCCATGTCCCAAATCCTAAATTAATCGTAGCGGATTATCACTTTGATAACATGGGTGATTTTCTACGTGATTTTCGTGCAAGGAGGTAGGTCTACAATTCAAATGGAATGGTAATTTTGTAGACAAAGTACACCCATTGGAAGATTCATTTGATTATAGAGAGCAAGCAGAAAACCAAGAGCAAGATTACGATAAGGTCTTACGGCCTAAAACCCTTGCTGATTTTGCTGGACAACCCGCCGTGGTTGAGAATCTCCATGTATTTGTAAAAGCCGCTAAACTTAGAAACGAACCCCTTGATCACGTCTTATTACACGGCCCTCCGGGCTTAGGGAAAACCACCCTAGCCAACATCATCGCCAATGAAATGGGAGTGGGCTTTAAGGTGACGAGTGGACCCGTACTAGATAAACCGGGTGATCTAGCTGGACTGCTAACCAACCTTAGCGAAGGGGATGTACTGTTTATTGATGAAATACATCGCTTAAGTCCGGTTGTAGAGGAATACCTGTACTCGGCAATGGAGGACTATGTGATTGATATCTTATTGGATTCCGGGCCTAATGCGCGAACCATTCAAATCACCCTAAATCCCTTTACATTAATCGGGGCAACCACACGCTCAGGATTACTTACCTCTCCCTTGCGGGCACGCTTTGGCATTAATTCGAGGCTTGAATATTATGACGCACAAACACTTACGCACATTGTAGAACGTTCATCGAGTTTATTGAATATTCCCATCGATGAAACGGCAGCGTATATGATCGCCAGCAGAAGTCGTGGAACCCCGCGAATTGCAAATGCCTTGTTGCGAAGGGTACGTGATTTCGCGCAAATTAAAGGAACTGGAACCATCGACGACGCCATTACAGAAATTGCATTAAAAGCATTGAATGTAGACGAAAACGGCCTCGATGAAATGGATATTCGGATACTTAAAGTCATCATGGATAAATTCAGTGGAGGTCCCGTTGGATTATCAACGATAGCAACAGCAATTGGTGAAAACGCAGGAACCTTGGAAGAGGTATATGAACCCTTTCTAATCCAAGAAGGATTCCTAATGCGCACCCCACGCGGTAGAAAAGTTACGGAAAAAACATACAAACACCTCGGACGAGATATGGGGTATTTTCAAGGTGGATTATTCTAAGCATGAATGCCGATCGATACAAATCGTTCATTAAGCAAAAAGCAAACGAGCTCGGATTTTTTTATTGTGGTTTTTCAACGGCTGGTTTCTTAGCCGACGAAGCACCAAAATTAGAACGATGGTTATCGGAAGGCCTACATGGAAAGATGTCCTATATGGAAAATCATTTCGATAAGCGCTTAGACCCCACCAAGTTAGTTGAAGGTTCAAATAGCGTAATCTCCTTGCTGCTGAATTATTATCCCTCCGAATCGCAAACGGAAAACGCCCCAAAAATCTCAAAATATGCCTATGGGGAAGATTATCATCTGGTAATAAAAGACAAATTAAAATTGCTGGTTGAATCGATGAAAGAAGAAATCGGTGATATACAAGGTAGAGTCTTTGTGGATTCGGCACCCGTGATGGACAAGGCGTGGGCCAAAAAGGCAGGCTTGGGTTGGCTGGGGAAAAACACCAATTTAATTCATCCAAAAGAAGGTAGTTTCTTTTTTATTGCGGAGATTATTTCAGATTTGTCCTTCACCCAAGACCCTCCCATGCGCGACTATTGCGGTACGTGTTCGAAATGCTTAGATGCTTGTCCAACCAACGCCTTAGCTACCCCCTATCAAATCGATGCGTCGCGATGCATTTCCTATTT
>Ga0102875_1000129_pt1 | contig 32724 bp, 25 predicted proteins | sample Colrivmet1547B02_FD_78185 | JGI IMG/M metagenome (GOLD analysis project Ga0102875, IMG submission 78185) | Estuarine microbial communities from the Columbia River estuary - metaG 1547B-02 | ecosystem: Environmental > Aquatic > Marine > Intertidal zone > Estuary | place: USA: Columbia River... | reverse complement strand
GTCTGGCTGCCAAACTCTTCAACTTCGCTTTGTCGGCCGAAAGATTTGTGTTTTCCTTGTTCAAATTGTCGTTCTGGCTCGTCAAAACTTCATTTTTAGCGATCAACTCTTTGTTCTCTGACTCAACCTGGGCCAAACGAGCAGTTAAATCGGCCAGTTGCCTGTTAAGATCTGTAATAGCTGCTTGGCTATTGGCTTTGTTTGATCTGATATCGGCGACCAATTTCGCGATTTCTCTTTTACGACTTACCAATTCCTCAGATAGGATAAGGTTGTCGCCGGCCAGTGCTAAACTGTCCTTTTGGTATTGTTCTAATAGTAGTTCTGCCTTTACAAGGGCTTCTTCTCTGCCCTTCAGAGTTTCTTCAACTGCGGTTTTGGCTTTTTCCGTGTTGTCTTTTTCAACGCTTACATTGTTTAACATGTAAAGAAGTACTGCGATGATTACTACCAAAATCGCGATAATGGTGTAGAGCAGCGGCTTGTTGTTGGATTCGTTTTGGTTTTGCATATTGCTAAATGTTTAAAAAACTTGTGCAAGTAAATGACAAACTTCTTGCCAAAGCGGATTTTTGGGTAGTGATTTGTATTTACTTATGCGCATAACGGAATTGTTGCCCAATTTATTGCTCATCGAGCCAAAGGTTTTTGAAGACCATAGAGGTCATTTTTTTGAGAGTTTTAGAGAAGATGTTTTCAAAGATCATGGATTAACCGCGCCATTTGTTCAAGACAATCAAAGTTTATCGCATCGTGGCATACTTCGCGGGTTGCATTTTCAGAAATCGCCCCATGCCCAAGGGAAATTCGTACGTGTGATTACCGGTGCTGTGCTTGATGTGGCATTGGATATTCGAAAAGATTCGCCAACCTACGGACAGTTTGTAGCCGAGGAGCTCACCGCAAGCAATAAAAGGATGCTTTTTATTCCGCCGGGTTTTGCGCATGGCTTTGCTACGTTAGAAGACAATACCATCTTTACTTATAAGTGTACCGATTACTATCACCCGGAAGCTGAGGGTGGTATCCTATGGAATAGTCCCTCATTAAATATTCCTTGGAGACTCGATAATCCGGTTTTGTCGGCCAAAGATGAACAATTGACTGACTTTGCTCATTTTAATTCTCCTTTTTAAGTATCAGTTTTGACGAATTAACCATGGAACAAGCAGAAAAGACAGAAGCATTGATCGCCGAATTAAAGGCCAAATTTGAAGCCAGCGGTCAGAATATCAATGATTACCTGGAAGGGATGTTGATCGGCAACTACGAGCCCTATTGGCGATATATCGCGGTGGATGCGTTGTTGAGCTTGCAACAGCCCAAAACAGATGTACCCGACGAGATGATTTTTATCGGGTATCACCAAATTACCGAATTGTATTTCAAGTTGATTCTTCACGAGTTGGATCAAATGCGCGATGTGAACTTGGGTGCAAAGCGATTTGCGGATAAGCTCAGCAGAATTCGCAGATATTTTAACAACCTGATTTATTCCTTTGATATTATGATTGATGGAATGGAAAAGGAGCAGTTTTTAAAATTCCGAATGGCTTTGTTGCCTGCCAGTGGATTTCAGAGTGCTCAGTTCCGCTTGATTGAAATGGCCTTCACGGATTTGAATAACCTAGCATTGGCCGAGCAACGCGAGGCCTTGATAGGTCAGAATCTAGAAACGCAATACAATGCCATCTACTGGAAACAAGGGGCCGTGGTTGCCGAAACCGGTAAGAAAACACTGACATTAACCCAGTTTGAAGACGCTCACCAAGATCAGTTTTTGCAATGGGCCGCCAAATGGCAAGACAATAACCTCTGGCAAATGGCGCAAAAGCTTATCTCGTTGGGAGAATTTACCGTCGAGCTTCGCGAAGAGTTCCGTATGTTAGATACTTGTCTGAATGTCAATTGGAGATTGTCGCATTATCGCTCCGCCGTTCGATACCTATCCAATTCCGATTCAGGCGCTGATGCCCCCGCAACCGGTGGTACCAATTGGCAGAAGTTCCTGCCTCCGCGTTTTCAAAAAATCGTTTCTTTCCCTGGGCTTTGGAGCGAAGAAGAGCTTCAGAATTGGGGCAAGGGTTGGGTTGAAGAGCAGTTGACACGTTAATTTTTCATTTTGATGTTAGACGAAACGCCGCATTCCAATCCAAATGAAACGCCTGATACTCGCCAAGCGATGAAACAGTATGCGGAATCCATTTCTCTGGAGGATGCGCAGTCAATGGTAGATAGCTGGATTAAAACCGTTGGCGTTCGATATTTCTCCGAACTCACCAATACCGCCGTCCTGATGGAAGAAGTAGGTGAATTGGCCCGGTTGATGTCGAGGAGCTACGGCGACCAATCCTTTAAATCCGGAGAAAAACAAGGGCCTGAAGCGCTCGCCGACGAAATGTCGGATGTGCTATTTGTGCTGATCTGTTTGGCCAATCAAACCGGTGTGGATTTGACCCAAGCGTTTCATCGGGGGATGGAAAAGCGGACGATTCGTGATGCGGATCGACATAAAAGCAATCCGAAGTTGGGTTGATTGCGCAGGGCAAAAGGAAAACAAAGCGGCGATTTAATCGTTAACTTTGCGTTGCCGTGACAAATTCTACCATTAGTTCCCGAAAGTTAGACCACATTCAATTGGCTTTTGAAGCGCAGTTGAGCGACGTGGATCGAAGGTTTTATTACGAACCCATGTTGGCGGCACACCCCAATTTAGATGTAATTCCCAAGATTGAGGTGGCGGGTGCTGTGATGCTTGCTCCCATCTGGATTAGCAGTATGACAGGCGGCGCGGAGTTGGCTGGAAAAATCAACCTGTTGTTGGCCGAAGCATGTAAAAATCATGGTTTGGGCATGGGTTTGGGCTCGTGCAGGCCAGTTCTTGAGAATTCGGCGTTTTCAAACGATTTTGATATCCGTAAACACATAGGTGAGCAGCCTTTGTTTGCCAATTTAGGTATTGCGCAAATTGAAGAATTGATTGCATCGAATCAATTGCAAAAGCTCATCGATATGGTGAATCGTTTGCAGGCCAATGGTTTGATTATACATGTCAATCCCTTACAGGAATGGATGCAGCCGGAAGGGGATCGATTTGAGTTATCGCCTTTAGAAACGGTAAAACGTGTTTTGGATGCGGTAAATTTTCCTATCATCGTAAAAGAGGTAGGTCAAGGCTTTGGTCCAAAGAGTTTGGAGGCGTTGCTTCAGTTGCCATTGGAAGCCTTGGATTATGGCGCTTTTGGCGGGACTAATTTTAGCAAATTAGAGAATTTACGTCGTGAATCGTTGGAAAGAGGTTTGCTCGAGCCCGTTCAGCATTTGGGACATACCGCAGAAGAAATGACGCCCTGGATCAATTCGATTGCTGCAAAATTGAGCAATAAGGTCCAGTGCAAACGAATCATTGTATCGGGTGGGATTTCAAATTTCTTGGATGGATTTTACCACTTGCAGAAATTGCAGATGCCATCTTTGTACGCCCAAGCATCGCCTTTTTTAAAGTACGCATTAGAAGGGGAAGATGCTTTAAATCAATTTGTTGAGGCACAAGTTAAAGGCTTGGCTTTGGCATATAACTATTTAACTTTGAAAGAGAACGCATGATTAAACCGGTCAAAGGATTTAGCAAACTAAGCAAAGAGGCCAAAATACAGTGGCTGGTCAATAACTATACTTCAGACGCTTCATCCACTATGGAAATGTTGGAAGGATATTGGCATAATCAGCCGGAGGTGCAGAAGTTGCACGATGAATTCATTGAGAACACCATCAGCAACTATTACATGCCTTTTGGTGTGGCGCCCAATTTTCTGATTAACGGGAAGATGTATGCCATTCCGTTGGCGATTGAGGAAAGTTCGGTAGTGGCGGCTGCAGCTAAGGCGGCGAACTTTTGGATTGATAGAGGCGGATTTAGGGCCAATGTGATTAGCATGGTAAAGGTAGGGCACGTCCATTTTATATGGGAAGGTTCCAACGTGGATGGGCTATATCGCATTTTTGAAGAGAACAAGCATCGTTTTTTTGAAAATACGGAAAGCATCACAAAGAATATGAGGGCTAGAGGCGGCGGTGTGATGAGTTTGGAATTGAAAGACAAGACAGATTTGGAACCCGGCTATTATCAGGTGGAGGCTCGTTTTGAGACTTGCGATAGCATGGGAGCGAATTTTATCAATAGCTGTTTGGAGTCGTTTGCGCAGACATTGAAAGATTTGGCTGCTGAGCATGTTTCAGAACTTGGCGATGCTCCTTTGCAGGTGGTGATGAGTATTTTGAGCAATTTTACGCCGGAGTGTTTGGTGAGGGCTGAGGTGAGTTGTAAGATTTCGGAGATTGAGGAGGGTAGTGGCATTGGGAATCTCGAGTTTGCGGAAAAGTTTTGCAGAGCTATACGCATCGCATCGGTGGAACCCTATCGGGCGGTGACGCATAATAAGGGGATCATGAATGGGATCGACTCCGTAATTATTGCTACGGGGAATGATTTTAGGGCGACGGAGGCATGTGCACACGCGTATGCAGCGAAAGATGGGAAATATACCAGTTTGACCCATGCGTCGGTTGTGGGTGATGAGTTTCATTTTTGGATTGAATTGCCTTTGAGCATCGGTACGGTGGGTGGAATTACCAATTTGCATCCCATGGTGCGATTTGCACATGAGTTGTTGGGGTATCCATCGGCCAATGAATTGATGCAGATTACGGCGGTTGCCGGCTTGGCTCAGAATTTTAGTGCGGTTCGATCTTTAATCACTTCGGGGATTCAGAAGGGCCACATGAAGATGCATTTGCTGAATATTTTGAATCAGTTGGAGGCTACAGACGCGGAGAAGGAAGAAATCGTTGCGCATTTTAAGGATAAGGTGGTGAGTCATTCTGCGGCGGTGGAGGCATTTATGCGGGTGAGGGGTTTGGCTGCGGGGGCTTCGGATAACAATAATTGAGACTTTTGAAATCGTACTTTTCACACGGTAAAATCATGCTTTGCGGCGAATACGCTGTCACGGTTGGCGTTGAGGCTTTGGCGATTCCTGTTGTGCCCGGTCAGTGGATGTTTGTTTGGGAATTTGATTCTCCCGGCGGCGGCGACCGTTTGATTTGGGAGGCCAAGGAGAAAAATGGCAACACATGGTTGAATGAGAGTTTCGCGTTGCCATTGGAAGCGATGGAAGCGGAGGCGGAGAAATCGAGCGAGCGAGATCGTTCGAGGGAGGTACTTCATTCGATGCTTTCTATGGTGGCCGAGGGGTTTTGGACGCCAGGTAAATCGTATCGTATAGAAACCCAATTGGAGTTTGAGCGCAGCAGTGGTTTGGGTAGTTCCAGTACGATGGTGGCTAACTTTGCTAGATTCGCGGGACTTGATGCACAGATAGTGCAGCAAAAGGTGTTTGGTGGCAGTGGCTATGATGTGGCCGTGGCAGAGTTGGGCAAAGGATTGGTTTTTTGGAAAAATGGGGAGGTTGCGAATTGGGATAAATGGAGTTTGTCATCCGACCTTACGAGTAAATGGAAAATCGTTTTCTTGGGCCAAAAGCAAAATAGCAGAAGTGCGTTGAGCGATGTGAAAGCCAAGCTAACTGCGATGAAAAATGATGATTTTTTGATGCACCAGTTGCAGCAAGTATGTGCAGCGGTAAAATTGGCCAATCAGGTGCCGATGTTAGAGGCGGGACTAGAAATGTGGCAGGCCATTTTGGCGATGAGCTTGGAACTTGAAACGCCATACCAGCATTTTAAATTTCAATCTATAAAAGGGGGTTTGTGTAAGTGGTTGGGCGCTTGGGGTGGAGATATGTTATTGATCAATGATGTTTTTGCCGAGAGCGAGCAAGATGCATTGAAGAAATTCCAAATGGTTTATTGGAATGATATTGTTTTGAATCAAATGACTTTTCAAATTGTGGCAAATGGATAATAATGTGACATCGATTCGTGTGGGTTACCAGTGTCCATCGAACATCGCTTTGGTGAAATATTGGGGTAAGAAAAACGGTGGGGTGCAACTGCCAGCCAATCCAAGTATCAGTTGGAGTTTGGGTGATTTGTATGCGAGTACCGTAATTGAGCTCCTGCCTAGGAATCTTGACCAAGCATTTGTATTTACCCTTGCAGGTGAGCCAAAACCGTCGTTTGAGCCTAAAATTGCCAGTTTTTTGACAAAAATAGCATCAGACTGTCCGTGGTTGTCGGACTATACCTTATTGATCGATTCGCAGAATAATTTTCCTCACGGCACAGGAATCGCCAGTTCTGCCGCGGGATTTGGAGCGATGAGTCTTTGTTTGGCGCATATCGAACAGTTGCTTTTGGGCGATACTTCCTTGCAGACCGAGGTTGGCGGAATGAATTTTTGGCAGCGTAGTAGTTATTTGTCGCGCATCGGTTCTGGCAGTGCTTGTCGTTCCATGTTCGCGAAACCCGCAATTTGGGGTGAAACACTTGCAGTTGCTGGTAGCAGTGATTTGTTTGCCGTTGAATTGGATTTTGAAGTGCATCCCAGCCTATCCAATTGGAAAGATGTGGTTTTGATTGTTGACGATGGCGAAAAGTCTGTGAGTAGCACGGCCGGTCATGCTTTGCTTGCGAATCATCCTTATGCCGAAGCTCGGTTTGGTCAGGCGCAGAAGAATTTATTAGGCATCGTATCGTCGATGAAAAATGGCGATGTGAAATCGTTTATCGAAATTGTTGAATCGGAGGCGCTGCAATTGCATAGTATGATGATGACATCGATTCCGTATTATGTGTTGATGCGACCCAATACCTTGGCGATTATCGAAGAAATATGGCGTTTCCGCGAACAAATGGGCTTATCGATTTGCTTCACCTTAGATGCCGGGGCCAATGTGCACTTCCTTTACGACGGAAACATTGAAGAGACAGTGATGAACTTTGTGAATAATACATTGTTGCCTTATTGTAAAAATGGGCAGTATCTTTGTAGCAATACGGGTAAACGCCCCAATCAAACAGTATAAATGGGAGAAATAATTAAGGACTCACTCTATTACGCCAAGATTCTCTTGTTTGGCGAATATGGTATCATCGAAAATTCGATGGGTTTGAGTATCCCTTATCATTTTTTTAAAGGCAATTTTGATTTTGCGTCTGATCCCAATGAAGTGCAGAAGGATTCGAATGAGAGCATCAAGGAGTTCGTATCTCATTTAGAGTTGTTGCGCAATGCCGGCGATCTTCCTTGCGCCATAGATTTCACTCGGTTACATACCGATTTGGAATCGGGTTTATTTTTTGATAGTAGCATTCCTCAGGGTTTTGGGGTAGGCAGTTCTGGTGCTTTGGTAGCAGCGGTTTACGCTAAATATGCGGTTTCTCCTGTGATACAGTCGGATGTAATGTTGGGCGACAACTTGAAGGAACTTAAACTGACATTGGCCAAGTTGGAGTCGTTTTTTCATGGAAAAAGCTCTGGTTTGGATCCATTGATTTGTTACTTGAATTTGCCGATTCTTATTAAAGGTCAGGGCGATTTGGGTACTGTAGGCATCCCAACGGAGAATGCAGAAGGCAAGGGTGCTATCTTTTTGATGAATTCGGGTTCGCCAGGAAAAACGCAGAACATGGTTTCGATATTCTTGAATCGTTTGAAGGACGATGGATTTAGGAATATGGTGAAGACCCAGTTGAAGAAGCAGAACGACGATTGTGTGACATCGTTCTTGAAAGGTGATATTTCACAATTGTTTGGCCATTTGAAGGGCTTGTCGCAGTTGTTGTTGGATAACTTTAGGCCCATGATTCCTGATCATTTTGAAAAGGTGTGGCGCGAAGGCATTGATAGCGGTGATTATTACTTGAAATTGTGCGGCAGTGGTGGAGGCGGATTTATTTTGGGCTTTACCCAGGACTTTGAAAAAGCGCAATCCTTGTTGAAAGCGCATAAATTGCAGGTGATTTACAAAATGTAATCACTCGATGCTAGGAATTCGAAAAAAACACATTACCAGATTTTTGCTGTTGTTGGGGATTGTACGATGGTATAATTTGGCCCTAATTGCGGCTTCGCAGTATTTGCTGTTTTGGTTGACGTTCTCGGACCATCAATTGAGCAGGGTTTTTTACGATGTCAAGCTGCATTGCATCGTGGCGGCAAGTCTGTTTTCTGTGGCTGCGGCGTTCATCATTAATGCTTTTTACGATGTAGATAAGGATTTGGTAAATAAGCCAAAGCAAGTGGTGATTGGGAAGCTCTTGGGTGAGTCGAGCCTTCTGAATTTATATGTAGTTTTAAACTTTTTCGCCGTGGGTTTTGCCATGATGGCATCCATTCAAGTGATGGTATTTTTTGTGTGTTACACAGTGTTTTGTTGGTTTCACAGCCACAAATTGCAGAAAATGCCAGTAATCCGCGAGATTTCGGCCAGCCTGCTAACAATGATTCCCCTGCTTGCGATTTGGTTTCATTTTGGGCATTGGCATTGGGGGATGTTTTATTACATGGGTAGTTTGGGGATATTGTTATTCACGAGGGAAGTGGTGAAGGATATGGCCGGACATAAGGGCAATTTGATTTTTGGATACCAAACTGTAGTTGTTGTTGCCGGCGTGAAAACTGCGAGATGGGGGCTGGTTGCAATGAATACAGGTTTTTTTGTGATGTATTGGGCATTAAATTGGATTCAAATGGTAGATCCTGTTTTACCCAATTGGCATCCGGATTATTATTTGGTTATCTCTGGGGTATCGTTGTTTACGGCATTTTGGGTTTCTTGGTCGATTTTCTTTATTCGAGACGATTCCAAAATTGTTGTGATGGATGTTTTTTTAAAGTTGGGTGTTGTGATTCATTTGCTGAGTATCGTTACTCAGTAGTTTTGGAGGGGAAGGCTACGGAATTAATTTGTAACTTGCGATAGTGACGGAGATTCAGACCCTTTTTGCGCGTGTGTTGGTTCCAGTGCCGGTGCCAAAGACTTATACGTATAGGGTACCTCACGATTGGAACGATTGGATACACCAGGGATTGCGGGTGGCGGTTCAGTTTGGTCCCAAGAAGATTTATGCGGGCATTATTCTGGAGTTGAGTGATTCTCCACCGGAGGGTTATCAGGCGTCGTATATTTTGGATGTGCTGGACGATGCGCCCATAGTGAATCACAAGCAGTTGCAGTTTTGGCGTTGGGTGGCCAAATACTACATGTGTTATTTGGGGGAGGTGATGGCAACGGCTTTGCCGGCGGGGTATCGACTTCAGAGTGAGACGAAGATCGTATTGCATCCCGATGCGGATTTGGAAGCCATAAGTAGGCCGGATGTTGAGGATTTGGAGTGGCAGATTTTGGAGCTATTGGGAAAGAAAGATGGGATGTCGTTGGATGATATCCATCAGAAACTGGCTGTTAAAAACGTATTAAAGCATGTTAAGTCGTTGTATTTGAGGGGTTTGGTGGTGATGGAGGAGGAGTTGAAGGAGAATTATCGACCTAAATTTGAGGAGTTTATAGAGTTGTGCAGTATTTGGGAGGATTCGGAGTTGGCGAATTTGAGTTTGAATGCGTTGGAACGACGTCCACCGAAGCAGTATGAGGCGATGATGCATATTTTGGGGCCGGGAAAGCGGGAGTTAACGGTGGAGTCGATTGTGAAGGGTTTTGAGGTTGATAGGACGGTGTTGAAGCAGTTGGAGAAGAAGTCGTTGATAATGATCGTGAAGCGCCGCCGCGATCACCTTCAGGTGATCCGCGGCGGCGCGCAAGAATACCACCTCACCGAATCGCAGTCGCGGGCCCTTGGAATCATCCGTGCTGCTTTTCAAGAAAAACAACCGGCTTTGCTGTATGGAGTGACGGGATCGGGCAAGACCCATGTGTATATGGAATTGGTGAAGGAGGCGTTGGCGGCGGGGAAACAAGTGCTTTATTTGTTGCCAGAGGTTGCGCTAACGGAGCACATGGTGGCAAGGATGGGTGCGTTTTTGCCGGTGGAAATTGGTGTTTGGCATCACTTTTATAGTTCTCACGAGAGGACGGAATTGTACGATCGGATATTGAAGGATCAAATCCAGTTTGTGGTGGGTACCAAGGGGGCGGTTTTTGCGCCGTTTTCTAATTTGGGGCTGATTGTGGTGGATGAGGAGCATGAATCAACATATAAGCAGTTTGATAAAAAGCCATTTTATCACGGTCGGGATGCCGCATTTCAGTTAGCCAAATATCATGGTGCTGATGTCCTATTGGGGTCTGCTACCCCGAGTTATGAAATGCAGTTTGCGGTGCAGCAGCATCGTATGGTAATTGCCGAAATAACGGAGAAGTACGATGGCGGGAAACCGGCTGAGTTGATGTATTTGAATATCGGAGAGTTGAAGAAAACGGGTCAGATGAATTCGTTGTTTTCCGAGCCGGTAAGAATGGCCATTCAGAAGGCGATGGAGGTGAAGCAGAAGGTGGTGGTGTATCACAATCGAAAAGGATATGTGCCTTATATTGAGTGTGGGGATTGTGGGTTAACGACGCAGTGCAAGCATTGTGATATTTCGATGACGTACTATAAGAGTTCTGACAATCAGCGATGCAGTTATTGTGGGTTTCAGCAGCCGGTGCCATCGAAATGTGTGGCCTGTGGTTCTCAGGATTTGAAGTTGAAGGGGACGGGTACGGAGAAGTTGGCGGAGGAATTGGGGCAGTTGTTTCCCAAGGCTAGGGTGGCGCGGTTCGACCAGCAGAGCATGCGGAAGCGGGATGATTTTCAGAAGATTTTGACGGCGTTTGAGCGGGGTGATATTGATATTTTGGTGGGGACGCAGTTGTTATCGAAGGGGATTGATATTGAGAATATCGGATTGGTTGTTGTGCCGGATGCGGATATGTTGTTGCACATTCCTGATTTTAGGAGTCATGAGCGGGCATTTCAGCAATTGCAACAATTGAGTGGTAGGATAGGGCGCCGCGCGGAGCGCGGCGTGATGATGTTACAGACATATCAACCGGAACATGCAGTATTGAAATCCCTGAAAGCCGATGATTACAATGGGTTGATGCAGGTGGAAATGGAGCAGCGGGAAGCTTTTGGATATCCTCCGTACACAAAGTTGATTAAGGTGGATGTGAAGCACATTGATGCACAAGTGGCGACCGAGGCCAGCCGTTGGCTGGCCGACCAATTGCGGAAGCAATTGGGGAACCTGGTGCTAGGGCCCCAGGTTCCTTCGGTCGCGCGTATTAAAAACCGATTCATCCAGCAAATTGTCATCAAAGTCCCCCGTGAAAATGCCCAAATCAGTGCTGCCAAATTCCTGTTGCAGCAGGTGAGGGAAGCCGCCTTGGCTCACAGCAGTTGGCGGTCGGTTCGCATCGACATTATCATCGATCCTAATTAATGACATCCCTCATCATTTTTTCCCAATCGGATATCGTAAATTTGTAAAATATTATCACAATACCATGGAAACATCAACCTTAGAAACTGTAGCCACCGATGTGGATTTTTTACCTCTAAACGGTACGGATCACTTGGAATTTTATGTGGGTAATGCCAAACAGAGCGCCTACTATTATCAAACCGCTTGGGGTTATAAGTTAGTTGCTTATGCTGGGCCGGAAACCGGAGTGAGAGATCGCGCTAGTTATGTGTTACAGCAGGACAAAATTCGCTTGGTTTTAACTACTTCAATGGATCCAAATAGCGAAGTGACAAAGCATCACGCGCAGCATGGCGATGGGGTGAAGTTTTTGAGCCTTTGGGTAGACGATGCAACTGCGAGTTTCAATGAAACAGTGAAGCGCGGTGCGAGGCCTTACATGGAGCCTACTACCATGGAAGATGAGTTTGGAACTGTTGTGGTGAGTGGAATTTATACCTACGGAGAAACCGTTCACAAGTTTGTTGAGCGTAAAAATTATAAAGGTGCCTTTTTGCCAGGATTTAAGGCGGTGACCAATGCGATGGAAGTAACCCCAGTGGGACTCAAATACGTGGATCATTGCGTTGGAAACGTTGAGTTGGGTAAAATGGATGAGTGGGTTGAATTCTATGAGAATGTAATGGGCTTTAAGTTGTTGTTGACCTTCGACGATAAGGACATCAGCACAGAATACAGCGCTTTGATGAGTAAGGTGGTGAGCAACGGAAACGGGTATGTTAAATTCCCAATCAATGAGCCAGCCGATGGAAAGAAGAAATCTCAAATCGAAGAGTATTTGGATTTTTATCGCGGTCCTGGTGTGCAGCACATCGCCGTTGAAACCGATGATATCCTTGAAACTGTCGCCGATTTACGTCGTAGAGGCGTTGAGTTTTTATACGTACCAGAAACTTACTACGATGATGTTTTGGATCGCGTAGGTCATGTTGAGGAAGATTTAGTAGCGTTGAAAAAAATGAATATCCTTATCGATCGTGATGATAGTGGGTATTTGTTGCAGATTTTCACCAAGCCGGTTGAAGACCGACCTACATTGTTCTACGAAATCATTCAACGCAAAGGAGCCAAGAGCTTCGGAAAAGGAAATTTCAAGGCTTTGTTCGAAAGCATTGAACGCGAGCAAGCCAGCCGCGGAAACTTGTAATTCAGGAAATCGATTCCCGGAAATCGAATTCCCGGAAAGCGAATTCCATAAAAAATTAGTTCGGTGTATTGAACTTGTTGGTATCAATAGAATAATGGCGACCTACTTTGTTATTTTTGGCCATCAATTCTTTGATTTTGTTCAATTTTTCAATCATCTTTTCTCCGTCTTTGGTATCGTAGTCGTTAGCAATTAATGCATTGCAAGATTCGATGGCTTTGTCGGGCATATCCAAGATTGTATACAAAACAGCATTATTGTAATCACAAGCATATCTCAATTTTCGTTCTGATTTTTCATCGGCGGCATACTTTGCAAGCACTCCGGTCATATATTCGATACTGCTCATCAACTCTGCACGTGTTGCAGCATCGATGCCATTGGCGGTTACCTTAGCAACGCTAACCTTCATTTTTGCCATATTGGCAACCCATGCTTCGTTTTCTGGGTGCTTCTTAGAATCTGTAGTCCACAAACTCGCTTGGTCTGTGCTCACTGGGAAACCATATTTGTCGTTGATTGAGTAATTCAAACTGTTCAACCAAGATTCCATATGTTCTTTTACCAATTTGTTAGAAATGGCCTGACGGTTGTTGCTGAAGTATCTTTCGGCCTCAGAATAGCTGCTAAATTCTGGGCTTTTCCATTCCATTTTGTTCGTGCTATTGCTGATTGTGCTGCGGTTGATCAACACATTACTTTGCCAATCTTTGGCTGAGTAGGTTGCGCCAATACTATAGTTTACAGTCGACCAATAGTAGTATCGAGTAGCGGTTACAACACCTTCTTTATTTTTGGTTTCTTCTTTGCGCTGGTCGATTTTCTGACCATCAAACATCAAATCATCAAAGTTTACTGTGAATTGGGCATGACCACCGCCGTATACTTTTTTCCAACCCTGCAAGTTTACGCGCTCTTCGATGGAAGAAGCAGACATAGCATTGGAAATGGTAGAAGGGACTTCAACTCGCACGTTATAAGTTCTCCAAGTGCTATCCAAAGGAGTTGAAGGCAAATCACGGTATTGATGAGGCACGAATACGCGATCCAAGTCGATTTTTTGGGCTGTTCCCAAGCCTGAGAATACCATTGTAATGGCAATGATGAGTTGTTTTTTCATAGTTTATAAATTTGGGGGTATTGATTTTTTAAGTTTTTAGGGATTCGCTCTCTACGTCGAGTCCATTTGGACGGGTGTTAAACAAAATCAATTGATTTATTTTAATTATGGATGGCTGCCAATTCAACCTGTACGAATTGCATCAAATCGTTAATATAACTCTCTGAGAATTCGAATTTTACACCGGCCGTTTCGTAAATGTTAGGGATACTCTTCGTATTTCCCAATTTCAAAAATGCCTTGTAATCGTCTATGGCAGCTTGTCCTTTGGTGATATAGTTTTTCCAAACACCCACAGCACCCAATTGTGCGAAGCCGTATTCAATGTAATAGAAAGGAACTTCAAAAATGTGGAGTTGCTTATGCCAAGAATTTTCTAATGCGGATTCCAAGTTTGAATAATCCACTTCGCCACTGCCAAAACGCGCACACAGTTCCAACCATTTGGCTGTTCTTTCTGCGGTGCTGTGGGTTGGGTTCTCGTATATCCAGTGCTGAAAAGCGTCCACTTGGGCAATCCATGGCAAAGTGCCAAGAATTCCTTCAAGCTGCTCACTTTTTGCGCGGTTTAACAATTGAGAATCATCGAAATAGGCATCCCAAGTATTCATCGTTAGCAATTCCATGCTCATGCTGGCTAATTCGGCGACTTCGCTCGGAGTATTCTTATAAGCGTTTAATGTCAACGGAGCCATTTGGAAGCTATGAATCGCATGACCTGCTTCGTGGACCAAGGTCTCAACATCGCGCAGATTTCCGCTGGCATTCATGAAAATAAAGGGCATGTTGGTTTTTGCCAAAGGATAGTTGTAACCACCTGGTGCTTTTCCCAAACGAGAATCCAAATCCAATAAGTTGTGAGACTTCATTGTTTTGATGCATTCTCCAAAATAGGGGTCAACGCGCTCCAAGCAATCTATTCCTTTGTCCAGCAATTGGTCGCCCCCGGTGAAAGGTTTCAATGGTTCTCTGCCCAATGGATCCACTGCGGTATCCCAGGGTTTCAGAGATTCTAGACCCATTTTTTCTTTGCGATCTAGCATCAATGATTTGAGCATCGGCACAACGGCTGTTTCTACGCTGCGATGGAAATCTTTGCAAGCGTCTACGTCGTAATCATAACGGCCCATCGCCTTGAACATGTAATCACGGAAATTGTTGAATCCCGCATTTACCGCCAATTGATGTCGAAGTTGAACCATCTTATTGAACAACTCATTCAGTTTGTCGGTATCCTCCGCACGTCGTTTTTGCATCAAATGCCAAACCTGCTCCCGTTTTTGACGGTCGGTTTGCATCAAAATGTTGCTTGCTTGCTGAAGGGTAATCGTTTGGCCATCCCATTCAATCGACATATTGCCTTGAACGGAAGAGTATTCTTGGGCGAGGGTGGCCAATTCGCTTTGTAGTGGTATATTTTCTTCACGGAATATTTCCACGGCACCTTTTAAACCTCTGAGGTAAATCTCGTTGCCTTCATTGAGTTGGCGCAAGGATTCGGCAAAAGGGGAATCTACGATTTTACGATTCAACAAATCTTCCATCGGGGAAAGATGGGGCTGTATTTCCTGAACAAAAGTGAGATACGATGTTTCGTGATCTTTGTTTTGCGTATCGCATGTCATTTTGATATAGCGCCAAGCCATATCTTCGGACAATGCACTTTCAAGGTCGCTGACATCTTGCAGGAATTGCTCAAAATCTTGGGCATTGGCAATGTTGCGATCGAGTAAGGATTCAAATAGAGGAATCACATCGTCTTTCGATTGAAGGACGAATGGGTTGGGGATAAAAGAAGAAGACATAAGGGACTTAGCTACCCATTTTGCGTGGGGTGGTAGTCTTTGATTTTGCGCCTGTTGCTGTTTTGGAAGGAACAATTTTCTTAGTAGCTAAGGCTTTTTTTGCTTTTGCGTCTGTGGCTTTTGGCGCATCTGAATCAGTACCTTCTTCGGCTATCTCTTGTTTGTCGAGGTTTGCCCAATCCAAATCAGTGGCTTTTAGCATTCCGTACCAAACGAACAATTTTTTCATGTCTGAAGTGTAGACACGCTCGCGATCGTAGTTGGGGAGTGCCAACGACATGAACGCTTTTACTTCGTCGTTGTCGGCTTTTGCATCAGGAATAGATTTCCCAGACTCTTCCAAAGATTTGATGGTCATTAGGACAATTGCCAACTTAACTTCGGCATCTTCGGTGAACATCGCAATATCGCTAAGGATGCTGATTCTCTGTCTAGGGTTGGTGCCGAAGCGCTTTCCGTCTGTGAGAGATTCAAGGATCAAACCATTTTTATTTCTACCTAAAATTTTGTGCAATCCGGGCATTCCCGTTACCGATACAACGTCTTTCAATTCCATAAGAATACAAATTTCGCCAAATGCGGTTGAATAACCAAACTAAGCGGTGTGCTTGCGGGTATATACTTTTTGGAATTCTCTCAATAGCACGGCTTTGGACATGTTTTCGGGGGTGTTTCCGCCCATATTTTTCACAAATTGATATTGCTTTTCGGTGAGGTCTACTCGGTAAACAACCTTCATCCAGGTGCTATTGTGTTGGGTTTGAAGTATTTCGATGCAGTTGAGGAGCTCAGGAATCATGGATTCTAATGTGGGGTAAAAATCTTGACAGTAGGTAAATCCCATCAGTCCAAAATCTTTTTCGATTTGATCTTTCACAGCCATCAATATCTCCTGGCTTTCAGACGATGGTAAATCGGCGGTCCAACTGTTGGTGATTTCCTCCATGGTGCTAATTAGTCCTTTTCCCACTTGTCAACGGCCGCAGTGGCGAGGCCATTTCCCAAGACGTTTGTCATCGATCTACCCATATCACAGAAATGGTCGATTGGTAATATCAAGGCGATGCCTTCCGCTGGAATATCGAACATCGCACAAGTGGCGGCTACCACAACCAGGGAAGCCCGCGGAACACCGGCAATGCCTTTGGATGTGAGCATCAATACTAGTAGCATCGTTAATTGTGTTCCTAAATCCAGGTGTATCCCATAGGCTTGCGCAATGAAAATGGAGGCGAAGGTCATGTACATCATCGAGCCATCGAGGTTAAACGAATAACCTAGCGGAAGGATGAAGCTTACGATCTTTTTACGACAACCAAATTTTTCCAATTCTTCGGTGAGTTTTGGGAAAACCGCTTCGCTTGATGTGGTACTGAAAGCTACTATTAATGGATTTTTTAGGTGGTTTAGGAGGGTGCCCAATCGCTTGCGGAGGATGAAGTATCCCACGGCGAGCAATAGGATCCAGAGCAGGGTGAGGCCGACATAGAACGATGCCATGTAATATCCATAAACCTTGAGTATCCCGAGTCCTTTTGTGGCGATGATTGCCGTAATTCCACCAAAAACGCCGAGCGGTGCAAACCACATTACATAGCCCACCAGGATTAGGATTACTTTGCTCAAGTTATCTAGGAACTTAACGATGCTTTCGCCTTTTTCGCCGTATTGGGTAAGTGCAATTCCGAAGAAAATCGAAAAGACAACAATTTGAAGTATTTCGTTGGTAGCCAAAGCTTCAAATACGCTTTTTGGGAAAAGGTGTTCGATAAAATGTTGAACCGAAAAACTCTGGGTTTTGCCAATCACATCGGCCGCGGCGGAAGTGTCTAAAGCGTTGATGTTTAGGTGAAGGGATTCTCCGGGTTTGAAATAATTGACAAGCATCAATCCCAATAGCAAGGAGGCTAGGGACGCGCTAAAGAACCAAATCATTGAGCGACCGCCAACGCGACCTACTGCCTTTAGATTTCCCATTTTTGCGATGCCCACGATGAGTGTTGTGATTACCAATGGGGCAATGATCATTTGTACCAATCGCAAGAAAACGCCGGTAAGGATTTTGAAATACTGACCTATATGTTCGGAACGAACGATGTCTTTCAATACGCCCGAAGCGTCCTTAATTTGAATGGTTTCGGGGAAGTAAATATGGATGAGTTGGCCCGTGATGGCACCCAAAATCATGGCTGCTATGATGTACCAAGTAAGGTTTTGCTTTTGTTGACTCATGGTTACTGCAAGTATACATCAGGGAAGGGTAGAAAGGAAACGGGTTTTGGGGTTTCAAAGGTCAAAAAATCGTTGTAGGTTTGTGATAATGATTGTTGTAACCGGAGCCGCAGGATTTATAGGGTCTGCCTTGTTGGGAGAACTAGAGAGAATGGGCTATGGCGATTTGATTGCTCTGGATGATTTTTCTGTTCAGGCGAAGTCGGCCAATTGCCAAAACAAGCGGATTACCCAGTTCGTGGAACGCAGTGAGTTTTTTGGCTGGTTATCAGACAATTCCAAACGCATCCAATTCATTTTTCACATCGGGGCACGCACCCGCACCGATGAATTTGATGAAGCCGTGTTGCAACTTTTGAATGTGGAATATTCGCAAAAAATATGGCAAGCCTGCGCAGATAATAACATTCCTTTGATCTACGCATCCTCGGCTGCAACCTATGGCGATGGTACCCAAGGGTTTTCCGACGAGCCGGCATCGCTGGATTCCTTAAGGCCTTTAAATCCCTATGGAAATAGTAAACATCGTTTTGATTTGTGGGTGATGGAGCAGAAAAAAACGCCACCGTTTTGGGCTGGATTTAAGTTCTTTAATGTCTTTGGTCCCAATGAATATCATAAAGGTAGAATGGCTTCAGTGGTATTCCATGCCTATAATCAGATCAAAGAAACCGGACAGGTAGCGCTCTTTAGAAGTCATAACGAGGATTTCGCCAACGGCGCTCAGGAACGCGATTTTATCTATGTTAAAGATGTTCTTTCCGTGATGATGCATTTTTTAGTTCATCGCAAGAACAGTGGATTGTATAATTTGGGGACAGGAACTTGCAGGACGTTTGAAGATTTGGCGAATGCGGTTTTTGCTGCGATGGATTTGGCGCCGGAAATCACTTTTGTTGATATGCCATTGGATATTCGCGATAAATATCAATATCACACCCAAGCCAATATGGATCGTTTGGTGGCGGCAGGTTATAAATTGCCCTTTACCCCGTTGGAGATCGCGGTGGACGATTACGTGAAGAATTATTTGATTTCTGGACAATATTTATAATAAATGTAGGTTTAATTTGAATCTATACATTTGATAATGAATCGCTTTCAAAGAAATACGCTGCTTCTGATTTTAGGCGCCATGTTGGTTGCTGTGGGACAGGTATTTATGATTCGCGAGCAGAATTTGGGTGCTGAGAAAGGCCTGATGAACTTGTCGAACCGCATCGAGGAGTCTATGATCAATGCGCAGGCGTTGATTTTACAAGTTGATGATTCTATCGACAAAAAAGAGCAACTGTTGGTCAACTCCACGCATTTGGATTGGGCGGGTTATGAGCGACTTTCTCAGACTTTACAGACCCAAGGCGTTGATTTTTTTGTGTATGAATTTGGGCAGCCTGTATTTTGGTCGACCCAGAATTTTCAGATCTCTCCGAATTTTGAGAAGCCCATCGAATTACAAAAACAAGGAAATATGTTTGTGGCAGTTTATCACAAGCAACGAGATGGGAAATCCTTTGCCTACGTACTTCCGTTGATAGAGGCCAAGGAGATTTCGTATACCCAGAGTAGTGTTTTTCGGAACAACAATGTGGTGGAATATTCCATCAGCAGAAATCCGGTTGAGAATTCTACGCCAGTAATAATTCCAGATATGGAACTATTCTATTTGGTGGTTTCCAATTATCAGCATCCTTATTGGTTTGATATTCTATTTTTATTGGGTGCCTTGATGATTAGTGCGGCGGTGTTCGGCATGACCAAATCTAGTAAGTTTCATTTGTTGGCGGTGGGTGGTTTATTCGCAACCTGGCTTGGCGTGTATTGGCTGTTTTCTCATGGATATACACTCGAAACACTGCGCTCAACACCCTTATTTTCTCATGAACTGTTCTTTGCCTCCCGGAGCGGGGGGTCGCTTGGAGAATTAATATTTATTACGGTCTTGGGCTTGTTTGTGGTCAGCAGTTTGGTGCGATGGCTTGAGCAATGGATTCAGAAATCGGGCCAACCCTTGGCTGGTTTTGTTTTAAGTAATTTGGCAATGCAGGCGAGTTTGTGGATGTTGGTTTGGCTGCTGCTGAATGGTGTGAATTTGGTTCATTTAGGTCGGATCAATCTAGATTTTCAACAATTTCACCGGCTCACATTATTTTCATTTATTGCCGTTGCTACGTTGGCCGTGCAATGGGTTGCGTTTTACCGCTTAAATGGTTTTGCCTGGAGCGTTTTGCAGGTTCAGTCGACATGGATTGTTCGATTGATTTCTGTGGCTCAGGCCATGCCGCCGTTGGTCTTTGTTTACATCACATCAGATTTAACAGATATTTTCCCTTATTGGATGGGATTTATTGCCGCATGGATTGGATTTGAGTGGTGGATGAAGGACCGCAAAGATTGGATGCGCGTGGTGCTTCGTGTAGTTTTTGCGGGGATTTTAATCAGCAGTTTGTTTGCTAAGGAATCCGCCATTAAAGAGAAAAGAACGAGGCGCTATTTGGCCGAAAATCTCTTGCAAGGGACGGATATCGAAACAGCTGAACGCTTGAAAAAAACGGAGTCGATGTTGCTAGTTGACAAAGGCATCGTGGACTATTATACCTGTACCGATGAAACCAAAGCGGAGTTTGAAAAGCGACTGAGAGAGCTCTATTTTGGTCCATATTTGGCCGATTTCGAGGTCAATTTTTTGGATTTTAATTCGTTGGGTAAATCGTACCGACAAGAAAATTCCTACGATTATCCGGCAATAAGTCAGTTGGTTAAGGGCGAAGATTGCGTTCCGGTTACAACCAATTTTGTAAAGGTGAACAACTATAAGCTCAAGGGTAGTTTTATAGGTCGATTTGATGTGAGTTCCGCCGTTGGATATCATGGGGTGTTTTTTGTGATCTTAACCCCTCGACTGTCGTCCATGGAAGGTCGATTGAGTGATTTGTTCAATCGGAATGTATTGGAGCCTTTGTACGCCGACAATCAATACAGTTTTGCCATTTACAATAACAATCGATTGAATTACTCCTACGGGTCGGTGGATTATCCGTTGGACAACCGTTGGCATGGGAAATTCAATGATTCGATGGCGGCCAATGATGGGGGCGGAAAGGGATTTCTGTTGGCCGAAGGTGTAAGTCATTTCGTGTTAACGGATGGATTAAATAACACGGTTGTGTTGTCTCGAAGTCAGATCGACTTTATTGGTTCGATTACGGGTTTTACGGTGCTTGGACTCGGAGGGATATTGCTGGTGATGCTTTATTATTTTGTGCTGTGGCTTCGGCAGCACATCATCGTAATGGGTGATATTACAGGCAAAAAGTTAAAGTTGCTGAAGAACTTGCGCAGCCGGATGCCCATGGGGAATCAGGGGGAATTGTTTATTGCCAATCGTTTGCAGCTTTATGTGACGTGGATGGTGTTTGCGACGTTTTTGGTGGTGCTGTTTGTAACGGTAAACTACTTTGTAAGGAACTATTCTGAGACGCAGAAAGATGGTTTGAGGCAGAAGGCGAATGAAATTGCATCGAAGTTGAGCAGTAAGGTGAATATTGATGCGGTGTACGACAAATATCAAACAGGGCTGGTTTACGATTTGGCGGAGTATTACAACACGGATATCAATTTGTATCGCGCGGATGGGACTTTATTGGTGTCTACGAATGATCGGTTGATTGAAGAAAGTGTTCGCGGTAGGTTGATGAATCCTTCTGTGTATCGCAAAATGGCCAATCTGGGGTCGTCTACCTCATTGATTAACGAGAGTTTGGGTGATTTGGATTACATTTCATCGTATACGGCATTGCTAAATAAGGATTTGAAGGTGAAGGGGTATTTGAATTTGCCTTATTTCTCAAATCGTAAGGATTTATATCGCGATATTTCTGAGTACGCGGTTACGATTATCAATTTGTTTGCGTTGGTTTTTGCGATCATGATTGTGATTGCGTATTTGGTTGCCCAGCGCATTGCCTTGCCATTGAATTTGATTCGCAAGCAGTTGGCATCGATTAAGATTGGGGAGCGGAATCAGCCTTTGGATTGGGACAAGAACGATGAGATTGGGTTGTTGGTGAAGGAGTATAACAAGATGATTGTGGAGTTGGAAAACAGCTTGAATTTGTTGGCAGAGAGTGAACGACAGGGTGCATGGAGGGAGATGGCGAAGCAGGTGGCGCATGAGATCAAAAATCCATTAACGCCGATGCGATTGTCGTTGCAGCATTTGCAATTTTCTTTGCAGCGCAACGATGAGAATTTGAAGGATAAGATTCAGAAAACGAGTGAGTTATTGATACGTCAGATTGATTCTTTGAGTCAGATGGCGGAGGAATTTAGTTCGTTTGCTAAGATGCCTGAGCCCAAGTTGGAGCGGGTGAATTTGGTGCAGGTGGTTTCGGATGCGGTGTTGTTGTTGGGCAAGGAAAGTGATATGCCTATTGAGTGGAAGTTTGCGAGCGATGATGTTCATGTGCAAGCGGATCCGTTGCAGTTGGGTCGGGTGTTTACCAATATTTTGAAAAATGCCATTCAGTCGATTCCGGAGGGAAGGACGGGTGAGATTGCGGCTGAGTTGAAGTTGAAGGACAAAAGGGTAGTGGTTGAGTTTCGGGATAACGGGAAGGGGATTCCAGAATCGTTGCGTGATAAGATTTTCTCACCAAATTTTTCTACGAAAAATTCCGGAATGGGGTTGGGTCTTGCGATTTCTAAGAAGATTGTGGAGCAGTTGGGTGGAAGCATAGCTTACCAGACCAAGGTGGGTGAGGGTACGAAATTCACGATTGAGTTGCCTGTGGTTCAGGGCGACTAGGGTGTTTTATTCGGGCCGGTATTTGAGGGCCAAATCTATTTGTGCGATGAGTTTTTTGAGGCCGGCGCGTTGCATGGCTGATTTCTTGAGTTGGGATTTGATTCGCGCCGGCTCAACTAGGGTTTGTTCCCATTGTGAATTATCCCAGCTAATCATTTCTCGCGGTGCAAATCGAGGCTCTTGGTTGGGTTGGGAGAATTTGTTCCAAGGGCATACATCCTGACAAATATCGCAGCCGTAAGCCCAGGATTCGGTTTTGGTGATTTCGTTTGATTCCGGCCAAGTTTTGTCTTCGATGGTGAGGTAGGAAATACATCGATTGGAATCTATCACTTGGGGTTGGACTATGGCCTGTGTTGGACAAGCATCTATACAAGCAGTACATTCTCCGCAGTGATCCGTTTGTTGTTGGTCGGGCTCAAGTTCCAGGTTGCAAATAATCTCCGCCAAAAAGAAAAAACTACCCACGCCCTTTCTCAGAAGGAGGCTATTTTTCCCAATCCATCCAAGTCCCGCGCGCTCAGCCCACTGTCGCTCCATTACCGGCGCACTATCTACAAATGCCCTGCCTTCAAAATCTGGGATCTGGGATTGAATTTCCCCCATTAAGGTAAACAACTTCTCTTTGATAACCTGATGATAATCATCGCCCCAAGCATATTTTGCGATTTTGGGCGTATTTGTTTCAACGGCAGTTGATGTATCCGATGACTTTCGGATGTCAATTATTGATGATTCGATTTGGGTTGAAGTTTTTGAGGGGAAGTAATTGTAGGCAAAGCAAATGACCGTTTTTGCCCCCTCTACGAGCAACGATGGGTTGAGTCGCTTCTGGAAATGATTCTCCATGTATTCCATTTTCCCATGGAACCCTTTGTTGAGCCAATCTTTTAGGTAGGGCTCTGCCTCAGTCAAATTCTCGGCACGCGCAAATCCACAAGCCAAAAAACCATGCTTCTCAGCCAACGCCGAAATGAATTCTTTTTGATTTTTTGGGTCTTGCACTGCCACGGGCATTACAAAAGGGTATTTCCGCCGGGGTATCGCGGGTCTAGTTTGCCTAGATGACGGAATGCCAAGGCGGTGGCTTCTCTTCCCCTAGCGGTGCGCTGCAAATAGCCTTCTTGGATCAAGAATGGTTCGTATACTTCTTCAATCGTGCCAGCATCTTCCCCAACCGCGGTTGCAATGGTATTAAGTCCAACCGGACCGCCTTTGAATTTTTCAATGATGGTGCTTAAAATCTTATTATCCATCTCGTCTAAGCCATTGGCATCCACATTTAATGCTTTCAACGCAAATTTTGCGATATCCAAAGTGATGGTTCCATCGCCTTTGATCTGTGCGAAATCGCGGGTTCTGCGCAACAAAGCATTGGCGATACGCGGCGTTCCACGACTCCTTCGTGCAATTTCAAATGCAGCTTCTTCAACGATGGGGGTTTGAAGAATATGAGCGCTTCGGCCTACGATGTTGGTCAGCGTAGCGGCATCGTAGTATTCTAAACGACAATTAATGCCAAAACGAGCGCGCAAAGGAGAGGTCAATAATCCACTTCGGGTTGTTGCACCCACCAAAGTAAATGGCTGCAAAGCGATTTGTACACTCCTTGCATTTGGGCCGGTATCGATCATAATGTCGATCCGATAATCTTCCATCGCAGAATACAAATACTCTTCCACCACCGGGCTCAAACGATGTATTTCATCAATGAACAGGACATCGCCTTCTTGCAAATTGGTAAGCAATCCTGCCAAGTCGCCGGGCTTCTCAAGTACAGGTCCTGAGGTAATCTTCATGCTGCTGCCCATCTCGTTGGCAACAATAAAACTCAAGGTAGTTTTTCCCAAACCTGGAGGGCCATGAAGTAGTATGTGGTCCAAGGCTTCCCCACGCATTTTGGCCGCCTCAACAAAAATTTTGAGGTTCTCAATGATTTTAGGCTGACCGGTGAAATCGCCAAAATCGGCTGGACGCAAAACCTTTTCAATGTCCTTGTCGGAATTGCTCATGTTGTTTGCGTCTGCATCTAAATTGGGATTCATTTTCGTGGGATTGGGTGTTCTGAAAGGTTAGGTGCTTTATTTAATCGGCAATATGGGCCAATTTTCTCAAATTCTGATCTACTTGTACGTTGACTTGCCACAATGGGGGTCTTACGGCCGTTCCGCAGAGTTGTTTTTCGTTTAACATGGTTTTGATTCCGCCTGGACTTCCATCGGCGAATATCGCAATAGATGATTCCAATACCCTTTCGTGCGCTGCTTTTGCCGCGATAAAATCACCTTGTAATGCAGATTTTACCATGCCTGAGAACGTCCGAGGGAAAATATGGTTGATTACAGAAATTACTCCACTGCCACCGCAAGCTAGGATAGGAAAAGTAAGCGCATCGTCGCCGCTAATGACCAAAAAATCTGATGGTTTGTCTTTCAAAATCGACATAACCTGCTCCATATTTCCGCTGGCCTCTTTTGTCGCCACGATATTCGGGTGTCTCGCCAACTCCAATTGGGTTGAGGCGGTCATGTTGCTCCCAGTTCTTCCTGGAACATTGTATAGGATTATCGGCAAGGGCGATGCGTTTGCCACCTCGTTGTAGTGATAAATAATCCCCTGCTGATTGGGTTTGTTATAATAAGGCGATACGCTTAAAATAGCGGTTAAACCATCGGTATCCAACGACTTAAGTTGCTCTACCACATCAGAAGTGTTGTTGCCACCCACGCCCAAAACCAATGGCAATCGACCTGCGTTTGCCTTTTTGATGTGTGATACTACGGCGCTCTTCTCTTGGCTGGATAATGTCGCACTTTCACCGGTCGTGCCCAACATTACAAAGTAGTTGGTTCCGCCAGCAATCTGTTGCTCAATGATTCTGCTTAAAGCATCAAAATCAATGCTGTGATCGTTGTTGAATGGCGTGATCAATGCCGTGCCTGTTCCAATGAGTTCTTTCATGCCAATTTATTCAAGTGTTCCTTTAAATCACAAAGGTACTGATTCATGCTGTTCTTCTCCGTAGGTTTGATTAATACGTCGTAGTTTCCTAGGTGCTTTAAATTATAAGGTCCCACTTTGCAGGCTGCTTTACAAACCGATGCCATGCCCAAAAATTGCCAATTCCCGTTTAGGTCAAGCGAAATGAAGAAGTCGGTATCCTGCAATAAAACATTTTTGAGGTCTTCTGCTTTGGGAAATCCGGTGCGATCAAAGTCCCATTTACCTACATGATACGTATTTACTTCCGGCACCAATGGGGTTTCTTCTGTAGTTTTTACATTGAAATAGATAATCCGAATGACCTGTTTTCCCGCATTTTTTAAATATTCGATGTATTCTTTGATGGCTTTTGTTTCGGCCGGTGAACAACTGCTGTCCCACACCAAAATAAAACGGCTGGCTTTATTGAAATTGGGCGCATATTTCAATTTGCCAAATTCCTTGGCCTTGTGCTGATGCAATTTTGTGATAATCCTTGAAACCAATCCGTCGTTGTTGCTCATGTCTGTTTTTCTATTGGTTTGATATTAAATCTAGGAAAGTGTCTTCATCGATGATTTGAACCCCCAGTTGCGTTGCCTTTTCCAATTTTGAAGGTCCGATGCCGTCTCCAGCGACCAAATAATCGGTTTTTCCTGTCACGCCGCTGCCAACTTTTCCGCCGTGGGCTTCGATCATTAATTTGATTTCATCGCGACTGTGTTTTGCAAATACACCAGAAATGACCATTGTTTTGCCGGTTAGGTTATCGCCTAGGCTCACTTTTTCGGCGGCTGTGAATTGTAATCCGGCCGACTTCATTCGTTCGATGCCTTCCCGGTGTTTGGGCTCGGCGAAATACTGAACCACGGATTCTGCGATGCGTTCCCCAATTTCATCTACTGTGATGAGTGTTTCTTCCGGGGCCGACATTAAATTATCGATGTTGCCCATCGCCGAAGCCAGTTTCTTGGCCACAGTTTCTCCCACATAGCGAATGCCCAAACCAAAGAGAACGCGTTCAAACGGTTGTTTTTTGCTCTCTTCGATGCCTTGGATCAAGTTTGTGGCGGTTTTTTCGCCCACGCGATCCAAAGCCAATACTTGTTCAAAAGTTAAGTCGTATAAATCCGCCAGATCTCTCACCAAACCCGCGGTATACAAGGTCTCGGCCATCTCACTGCCAATGCTTTGAATATCCATCGCTTTTCGGCCTACGAAATGCTCGATTTTGCCTATGGCTTGGGGCGGACATTCGTCGACGTTTGGACAGTAATGGTGTGCTTCACCTTCTTTGCGAACCAGCTCGGTATTGCATTCAGGGCAATGAGTGATATAAATATGGGGTTGTGATTGCTCTGGTCTGCGCGAAAAATCGACCCCTACAATTTTGGGTATGATTTCGCCGCCTTTTTCTACAAAAATCGCATCGCCCACGCGAACATCAAGTCGTTCGATTTCATTGGCATTGTGCAGACTAGCTCTTTTTACGGTGGTTCCAAGGAGTTGAACGGGTTGGAGTTCTGCTACGGGTGTAATGGCTCCGGTGCGTCCTACTTGATAGGTGATTCCCAGCAGGGTTGAACTCGCAGTTTCGGTCTGAAATTTATAAGCGATGGCCCAGCGAGGCACTTTGGCAGTGAAGCCCAATTCTTCTTGGTATCGAAAAGAATTCACTTTGATCACCACGCCGTCAGTATCGTATCCCAGCTCATGTCGGGCCTCACCCCAATGCGTTAAATAGCTAAAAACCTCTTCTATATTTCGGCAGTTTTTGCTGTTTTCTGCCGTTTTCAAGCCCCATTGATGCGCATTTTCTAGCGATTCGCTGTGGGTTTGGAATGGATTTGTATCGGAAAGGAAATGATATAGGGTAATGTCGAGCGGTCTCTTAGCAACTTCGTTCGGGTCTTTGATTTTGAGTGATCCGGAGGCGACGTTTCTAGGGTTTGCGTATTCTGCTTCGCCTTGGCTAACGCGAAGGGCATTTAGTTTTTCAAAGCCTTTGCGATGCATAAAGATTTCACCGCGGATTTCGAATGATTGAGGAAAATTTCCGTGCAGTTGTTGCTTTACGCTGCGGATGGTTTTTACGTTTTCGGTGACGTCATCGCCCTGAAATCCATCGCCTCGGGTAACGGCTTGCACCAATTGTCCGTTTTCATAGAAAAGAGAAATCGCCAGCCCATCAATTTTGAGTTCACAAACGTATTCAACATGGTCCAAGCCGAGAGATTTTTTTACGCGTTCATCAAATTCCCTGAGTTCTTCTTCGGAGTAGGTGTTGCCCAACGACATCATGCGGCGTTTGTGTGGCACGGTTTTGAAATCTTCGATGAGTCCGCCACCTACCATGCGTGTTGGGCTGTCTACTTGGGCTAGAGTTGGGTATTCTTTTTCGAGCGCTTCGAGTTCTTTGAGTTTTATGTCGAATTGCTGGTCGGAAATCACAGGCTCTGCCAATACATAGTACCGGTAATTGTGGTCTTTGAGTTCGTTGGTGAGCGCCAAAATTTTGGCTTGGATTTCTTGGATTTGCATGGAATGAAACGCAACGACCAAATTACGATGTGTTGATGCGTGCAGCCCAATGAATTGGGCAAGAGTTATTCACAATTTAATGAATATTTTGGGTGAAATTTTTTGCTCCCACGGATTTGTGGTTACTTGCGACATCATTTAAAAATTATGTCAACTTTGGCCATTTCCCCCAATCACGTTGTAGGCATCGCTTACACTCTTACAGTTGCCGATGGCGAAGTCGTTGACTTTGCTGATGTAGCTGAACCTTTGTTGTTTATTCATGGCATCGGCCAGACAATTGAAGCATTTGATGATAAATTGAATGGTTTGAAAGTGGGCGATACTTTTGATTTCGGATTGGAAGCTGCCGTTGGTTATGGTGAGATCGATCCTAAATTGGTGGTTGAGTTGCCAAAATCTATTTTCGAAGGCGAGGATATTCCTACAGATATTTTGGAGATTGATGCTGTGTTGCCATTGCAAGATTCAGAAGGCAATCCTTTGGACGGTCGTGTTGTTGAAATTGGTGAGGATACTGTTACGGTGGATTTGAATCATCCTTTGGCGGGTGAGGATTTGCACTTTAAGGGTGAAATTCTTTCTGTTCGCGAAGCCACTGAAGAAGAATTAGAGCACGGCCATGTTCATGGCGAAGGCGGTCATCACCACTAATCTTTTGCCCTAGGGCTTTCATTTATTTTGTTTCTTCTGCGTAGCGCGGATCGGTTTGGTATGGGATTTTTTTCATGCGGCTGATGTCGATGTTAAAAACGCCAAAGTCTTCTGTTATCTGCCCCCAGAGTCTGTAGATGCCTCTTCCGTGGAAGGGGTAGGCCTGTACGGTGGGAGGGAAGTGAATGCTATCAAAGTAATGTCCGTCTGCATCCAGCCAAGTACCAAAATTCATCTCTTTGCCGTTCGCAGTTTTGGTGGGTTTTACGGTCACGAGGTAACCTTCCATTACAATCCGTTTTTGTATCATCTGAGCGAAGTGTTTTCCTCTGATTTTGGATAAGTGGGGCAGGGTTTCATCGTGCGGAAAGGGCGCGCCTTGCATCAAATGGAAGGGGTTACAGAGCGAAAATCCGAGAAGATTTCGTTCGTCGTGCGCAATTTCTAGCCAAGAATCTTCTAGGCTTGGCAGTTGATATTCTTTGGGTGCTTCGAGGAAGAGTTTTTGGGTTTGGGCGACAGGTTTTTTGTTGTTTCCGTAGAGGGCGTGGGCTTCCCACATAAGGGCTTTTCTGCTTTTTCCCCAGCATCTACAAGCACCAATTTGGATCAGGGTTTTGAGTTGTTCTAGGCCGGGTTCAACGCGTTGTTTGAATTCGCTGAGGGTGGTAAATGGGCCGTCGGCGTTGCGGGATTGTAGTATGCGGTGGATACAATTTTGTTCCATGCTATCGATCAATCCAAGTCCTAGCCAAAGCGTTTTTTCTTGGATTCGGGTGAGGGCTTCGCTGTGATTGATGCATGGCGCTTGGATGTCGGCCCCGCTTTTTCTTGCCGCATGTACGTAGAATTCTGTTCGATAGAAGCCTCCGAAATTGTTGATTACGGCGGTGTAGAATTCCAGGGGGTAGTAGGCTTTGAGGTAGAGGCTTTGGTAACTTTCTACGGCGTAACTGGCGCTGTGGCCTTTGGCGAAACTGTAGCCGGCGAAGCTTTCGATTTGATGCCAAACCTCGGCGATGAGTTCGGGTTTATGTCCTTTTTGCGCGGCAGAATCGAAGAATTTCTCCTGCACTTTTTGAAACTCTTCTCTGCTGCGGAATTTTCCGCTCATGCCACGACGTAGCACATCGCTTTCCCCCAGTCCGAGGCCGGCGAAGTGGTGTGCAACTTTAATCACGTCTTCTTGATAGACCATGATGCCATAGGTTTCGGGCATGAGGTCCCAAAGGACGGGGTGGGCTTCTTTTCGTTTTTCGGGCTGTATATGTCGTTCAATGAATGTACGCATCATCCCGCTCCGGGCTACGCCCGGGCGGATGACGCTGCTGGCAGCGACCAATGTTAGGTAATCGTTGCATTTGAGTTTTCTCAGGAGCTGTCGCATCGCCGGACTTTCAACGTAGAAACAGCCCGTGGTATGTCCGCTTTCTATCAATCTTCGAATGATGGGGTCGTCTTTGAAGGCTTGAATTTGATGAATGTCGATGTCGATTCCTCGATTTTCTTTTACGTAGATAATGGCATCTTTGATGTGCCCTAATCCACGTTGGGAGAGAATGTCGAACTTGGCAATGCCGAGGTCTTCGGCCTCTAGCATGCTGAATTGTACCACGGGAAATCCTTTGGGCGGCAGGAAGGTTGCGCTGTAGTGGTGGATGTGTATTTCGGGGATCAGGATGCCGCCAACGTGGATACTGAGGTGGTTGGGTAGGTTGTGGATGCGGTGGGCGTGTTTGAGCAGGGTTGCGTTTTTCTCGGTGGAGTGTTTATTGAGCAGCGCATCGATTTCGGCTTTGGGGAGGCCAAAGACTTTGCCTAGTTCTCGGATTACGGCATTGCTTTGAAAGGTGCTATAGGTGGCCAGAAGTGCGGCGCCATGGTCTTTGTATTTGTTGAGGATATAGGCGGTTACGTGGTCTCTGTCTTGCCAGGAGAAGTCGAGGTCGAAGTCGGGCGGACTACTCCGATGCGGGTTGATAAATCGCTCAAAGTAGAGGTCGAGGTGTATGGGATCCACATCCGTAATCCTGAGGCAGTAGGCAACGACGGAGTTTGCACCTGAGCCGCGGCCGACGTAGAAGAAGTTGTTTTCTCTAGCGAATCTACAGATATCCCAATTGATGAGGAAGTAGGGGGTGAATCCTAGTTCGTAGATCATTTGCATTTCCTTTTCCAGTCGTTGAGTGGTTTGGAAGGTATAGTTAGGGTATCGGTAATGGAGGCCTTGGGTGGCTAGTTCTCTTAGCATTCGGAAGTCTTGGTTTAGGTTTCCGGAGAAGGTTTTTTTATTCTGTGGGGTATTCCATTGGAGATCCCAGGCGCAGCCTTCGCAGAAGGCCTGCGCCTGGGAGATGAGGGATGGGGTTGCGGCAAATTTTGAAAAAATTTGCCGCAGTGGCGCCCATTTCTGCCACGGCAGCGCCGTGGCAGAAATGGGCAACTTCGTTACCAAGCAATTGTGATCAATGCACCGCAATAATTTGTGCGTCTCAAAATCAATCTCGTCCCGGAATGTCACCGTGTGCCAAGCAATCATCGGCAAAGAGAAATTTCTATTCTTCGCCAACCTCAACTGTGGCAGCACCTCGGCATGAATCGCAATCGCGTCCCCCGGTCCTTCTTTTTTGTAGGCGTAAACTACCTTGACCGATAAAAACGTGGGCGGAGTGGAGGGAAACGGTTTGTGGTTCATGAGGTGGTCCGATAGAAATGCGTTGATTTCGGCGAAGCTTTCCTGTGATGTGCTGATCAAAATATATAGCGGCTGATCTCCATTGCGAATGTCGACCCCCACCAAAGGCATAATGTATTTTGTGTTCCTCGCCGCCCTCAAAAAATTGCTCACCCCCGTTACCGTGTTAATGTCGGCCAGCAAAACCGGCACCCGAAACCCCATGGAAATGGCCTCAGATTCACAGCGTTGCACGATCTCCTCCGGCGAAATCAACCCGTAACGCATGCTGAAGTGAGAGTGGAAGTGGAAAATCATGGAGGAAGTAATCTTATTTTGATTAAAATAATGACAATTTATTGCCAACAATATAATCAATTATTTGCAACAAACGAGGCAACATGGGAGTAACTTTGTGCGTTCTAAAGCGTATGCGAATACTTTGTTGGTTATTATCAATGTGCATGTGTTTGGGAATCAACGCCCAAAACTTTGCGCCCATCGCCGTGGGAAAATACGCTGGGGTGCATGCTGCCAAAATCAATCCATCGCTCACAGCCTACACTCCTTATCAATGGCATGTCAATATTGTCGGGGTTTGGGGAAACGTCAATAACAATTTCGTGAATCTCAAGTTGCCCTATTCGGCATACAGAGCCTTGTTTAATAATGTCCCTGCTCAGTATCAAACCATCAACGGAAACGCCCGGTTTGATTCTTCTTTTTTGGTGGAAGACTTCAATCGCAAACGAAAATTTGCTGGGGTGGGTGCCATCGCCTATTTGCCATCGTTTACAATGAAATACAAGAAAATTCAGATCGGATTGCTAAATGATGTCGTTGTGCTTGCCAATGTTTCCGGACTCGATGAGCCCTTAGCACATGCATTAATGACCGATTTAAGCAACAATCGCAAGGCGTTTAAATATTTCATTCTCGATAAAAACGGAAATTACAATTTGAATCGAACCACCGTTTCTGCCAATGCGTATGTGAGTTCGGGCATCAACATCGCCTACAATATCCCGATGATGTGGAAGCAGGAGATGATGTTTGGAGCCACCGTGAAGAAGATTTGGGGATTGGGCGGCAGTTATTTTCAATACGATAACATGCAGGTGCATCGCGGGAATCCGTTTCAGTTGCAGTTTGATAAAACCAACATTCGTTATGCGATGTACCAAGGTCAAGGTAAGGGTACGGGGTTGGATTTGGGTTGGAGTTACGCGTTTCATTTGGCCGATTACAAGCGCAACGGGGATTATCTGAAGCGACATAAAATGTACAAGTACAAATTTGGCTTGAGTATAATGGATATTGGCTCTGTTCGATATCGAGATGCTTCGGTTACGGCAATCGAAAATTCTACGACC
>Ga0102875_1000109_pt1 | contig 36126 bp, 29 predicted proteins | sample Colrivmet1547B02_FD_78185 | JGI IMG/M metagenome (GOLD analysis project Ga0102875, IMG submission 78185) | Estuarine microbial communities from the Columbia River estuary - metaG 1547B-02 | ecosystem: Environmental > Aquatic > Marine > Intertidal zone > Estuary | place: USA: Columbia River... | reverse complement strand
TACTTTTTGGTAATATAATAAAAAAATTCATCTTGAAAGGAATTATTTTTTAATATATTGAAATCAGATAAATTATTATTAACATTTATTATATCTGAAATCAATATTAAATTGCTTAGTTTATGGTCATCTAAATAATATTCTAAAATTTTAATTGTTTGTAAATTTAATATTAATAAAAGGTCTTTAGTAAACGAATCTTCAAATTTTTCTAAACCTTTTGAATTATTAGATATATCAGAATCTTCAAAAATTGTATTCTTAGGAGAAAATGAATCAAAATTATATGTTAATATATTTATGTATGATTTTAATTTTGAAGTTTCTGATAATTTTTTTGTAAATTTATAAATATTAAGTTTAGTATATAATAAATTTAATTCTTCATAAGAATTAATATTTTTTGAAATTAATAAATTGAAATAATTATTTTGTAATATGTTCAAAAAATCAATACTATATAAAAAATTTTTTGAAGTATATTTTAGATCATTATCATGGTTACTAAAATTATTTATTAAAATGATATATTTTAGTATAAAATCATTAAAGTCATAATTTATATTTGTATTAAATATCACAAAAGCTTTATCAATTGTATTAGTAGGTATGTTATACCATATATAATCTTTAAATAAAATTTTAATGTTATTATCAATTATAATAAAATCATTAATTATATCAATAACTTGTATTTTACTAATAATATCATCTTTTATTATATAATATGAATTTTTTTTATAGATCATATTTTTAGTTAATGGAATAACATTAAAATATTCATAAAAAGATAATTTTTTATTTAATAATATTTCATAATTATTAAATGATTGACTTTTAGTATAATTTTTAATAATTATATCTTTATTTAATTTCATTTTGAATAAAATATTTGACGAATTATTAGATACTAATTTATTCGTTTTTAAATTATGTTTAATAATAGAACATACGAAATTTAAATAAGAATAATTATAACAAATATTATTATAATTTAAGTAATTATAATTATTTAATCGTTTCACTAAATTAATTTTTTTATTATATAAAAAAAGCATATCTGTAATATTAAAAATTATATTATATTTTAATTTTTTTATTTGATAAGCTAATATTAAAATATATTGAGGTATATCATATTTTTTTTGTAATTCATTTATATTTCGAATTTCGAGATAAGGAAAATTTATTAATATGAATAGAATATATATTTTAATTATATTAATATTTATCCATAAATTTTGTGTAAATTGATTATATTTATGAATAGATACTTGGTTTGTAAAAATATAATTAATATCTTTACTGTAAATTTGATTAAGTAATATAGTAAATTTTTTTTTTTCGTAGATTAAATTATTAAAATTATAAAATTTTAATTTATAGTTAGTAAATATAAAATTTTCTAAATTATAAAAAAAATCAAAATCATTTTCCGTTTTAATATTATAGGTAGAATGAATAATATAAGGATGAAATATATTATATTCATAGATAATCATTTCTAAAGGAAATAATATAGTATCATAATATAAACCAGTATATTTATTATAAATAGGTATTTTTGTTAAAGACGTAAATTTAGTAGTTGTATTAACACTAATTTTATTATTTTTATGAGTTATTGTAAATTTGTGCAAGAATAATTTATTATCAACTAATAGTAAATTCTTAAATATCATTATTTGTAATATAATATTTCTTATAAAAGAAATAGATTATATTCTTAAATAAAATATAATATTTAATTTTTGAATACTTGTTTAATGAACATTTCTTCTTTAAAAATACTAGTGATTAGTCAGAATAACTAATCACTTCTGAAGAGATTTTTAATATTTGTATATTTATTGATGTGCAATAATTTTATAAATTATATTTTTATATTTATTAAAATCTTCGCGCCATAATTTAGACATATCGACATCAGCAGGAGAATCAAAATTTGGTGCAATTATTATAGATAATATACTCATTAAGATTGAATTAACGCTATGCGAAGGGTTCCATCTTTCTGATATATCTTCATATCCAAATTCATCTTGACCTTCATGTAAAATACTTATACAAACTTTGCCATCATTGTATATATTAGGATGAGGTAAATTTGAAATAAATTTAAATATTGGTGGTTTATTAGGATATTGTTGTGGAAATATTAATTGACATTTAAAAACTCCTCCTTCAAAAATAGTATTAGGCGACCCTAACAATAATATATTCCAGAGAAAAAAGTTGGTTGAATCAGGTTCAATGCTATAAAAACAGTTAGAGTCATTAATATATTGTTTATATTCAGCTTGTAATCTCCGTAAAGCCATTGCTATAATATTATATTAATAAATAAAATATTATATCAATTTTTATACTATCCTTTAATATGAATATGATCTGATTCAATTCCTAAATTTAGCATATAATCATACATATATTTTATGTGGTCACCTTGTAATAATATTATATTTTTATCTAATCCATCAGTTTTTTTAATTGTACCATTACACCCAATTTTTTTTTTGATATATTTTAGATGATTTTTTACATCTGATTCTAATATATTCCACCCAGAAATGTAAGTATTTTTTTTCCTACCTATATTTTCGAGCCAAATTTGAATTTTATAATCGATTAAATTTAAATTATTAGTATGAGTTTGTAAAATATCAGAAACACAATTTATTTTAAATGGATTCATTTATATAATTATATAAAATTATATTTTTATATTATATTTTATACTTTAAATGATTAATTAAATTTTATTTTTTATTAAATGGTGGTAATCTTGGATTAAATTTTCTTAAATTATTAACTTCTGGGTTAAATTTTTCTTTTTTAATAACAAAAACTTTATCATTAATACAATTTTCAGTTTTAGTATTAATCAGATTAGAAATTAAAAAATTTTGAACTGGTATAAACTTTTTTTTTTTATTTTGTAAATTAGTTTTTGATTTATTAGAAGTTAATGAATTTTGTAGTGAAACATTTAAAGTATTTTTATATAAAATTTCAAGGGCTACTGATTCTTCCAATAATTTTGAATCAGAATCATTATTAATTTTTTGTAAATTTTTTTCATAAATTAGTTTTAAAATAGATTCATCAATTGATTCATGGGAAGTTATAGAATATGTATCTGATTTATTTTCATTTTCTAAATCATCTGCTATATTATCTTTTAAATTATTTTCATTATTATTTAAAATATAAATCATAATCAATAAATATAAGTATTTTTTAAATCATATTAATATAATGATTATAATACTAAAAAAAATATAATTAAAATAGATAGATTATAAAAGTACTATTTGTTATAATATAAAAAGCTAAATAAAAATCTAGTCAACGAGTCTTGATAGGTAATTAATTTGAAATTAATATAATAATATTAATTTCAAATTTAAATTCAAAAATAAAATTTATAAAAAATATATATATTATTATATATAATGAGTAGTGTAACATTCAGACATGAGTTTAATAGAGTATTAAAAGATAAAGGAACTAAAAATATTTTAAAAGAGCAAATAATTGATGGAATTAAAGGTTTATCTTTTATATTATTGATCAAAGAAGGAGAAAAATTTACTAAAATTCAAGTTAAAGAAATATCAAAAGATAAATTTTCTCTTAAAATGAAAGTTGATAATAAAGAAACATCTAAAGAAATAGATTTACCTGAATTAAAAAAAATGATAAAAAATAATAAAGATTTATTATTTGTAAAAAATTATTTAGAAAATGAAAAAAATAAAACAGGTGGAAAAGCTGATATTAAAAAAGTTTCAAAAAAAGCAACAAAAAAAAGTACTAAAAAAAGTACTAAAAAAGGTACCAAAAAATCATCTAAAAAAGCTTAGTAAAAATTATTTTTATATATAAAATTAATTTATTATATAAAAATAATTTATTTTCTATTATAATATAATAAAATGTATTTAGGTTCAATGGAATTAACGGACGATGCTATTTTATTTTTAATATCAGGAATTATTCTTTTTATTGTTTTAGTATTAAATTATGGGATAACAATTGATAATATATTAATTTTATGTGGTTATATTTTAGCAACAATCAGGCTTACATGTATGATTCGCGGAAGTTGTTATTTTTATTCAAGGATAATCGCAATTTCTACATTTATTTTAACAGGCATTATTATCCTTGATTTGCCAAATATTCAAAAAGTTACCTTCAAAAATGTTCCACTTGATACAATAGTTTAATTATTATATACAGATAAAGTTCGAGCTGAAGGATCTATATATTTGTTTGTTTGATCAATCCATTTAGGTTGCCAATAATGAGGAATAATAGTATATCGATGTGATCCAAAATATTTTTTAAATATATTTTTATAATAATATGCTTCAATCGTAGGATTTAATTCATTATAAATATAATTAGTTATATTATTTTGATCATTCATTATATAATCATTAATTATTTCAAACCAAGATTTTGTTTTTTTACTGATACCATCTGAAAAAGCTTCTTTTTTACGCCATAAAACTTCTGATGGTAATATACCAGTATTTTCAAAAGCTTTTCTTAACCACCATTTTTCAATATCTAAAAATTTAGGATGTCTCCATTCTGCCGGGATTTCCCAATAAGCTTTAATAAATTCAATATCTAAAAATGGTATTCTTGTTTCTAATCCCCATCGACTGATACATCTATCGGCTCGTCTACCGTCAAATATATGAATTTTTTTAACATACTCTTTTGCGACTTCATGTAATTCTTTTCCATTGGGTGCATAATAATTGAATAAATAAGATGAACAAACTTCATCTGGACCTTCACCTACCATAACAACTTTAGCTTCTGTCTGTGTTGCAATATATTTAGAAATCAAATATTGTCCAACAGACGCTCTTACTGTTGTAATATCCCATGTTTCGGTTGTATAAATTACATCATTAATACTTTGCAATCCTTCTTCAGGTGTAAAATAAACTTCGGTATGATTTGATTTAATATGATCTGCTACTTTTTTGGCGTATTCTAAATCTATACCTCCTTCAAAACCACAACAATATGTATTAATAGATTTATTTAACAATTTACTAGCTATAGCAGCAACTAATGATGAATCAACACCACCAGATAACAAAAATGCTATTGGTCGATCAGCACATAATCTTCTTTTAATACTATTAATAACAGCTGTTCGAATATTTTCTAAATAATATTCAATATCATAAGTCTTACTAATTTTCCGTAATGATGGAATTTCATTTAATTCTTGTTGTGAAAAATCTGAAGGTTTTTTATAAGAGCTAAATTCATGGAACAAATCTACACTATTTTTTAAGTCTTTTTGTAATGAATTTACATTAGCAAGTTCATTAGAATAACTATTATCAAAACTATCTTTTTCTGATAATTCTTTTTGTAAATTCGATTTATAAACATATTTTTCTACAACATCATATATTAAATTATAATCATAATTTAATATAACAGTAATTTGCATGTTTGTAATATTTATATCCATAATTTTTCCCGGTGGAAATTCTTCGATAGTATTATTATAATTTGTTAAAGCTTTAATTTCTGAACTGAATATTAAATCAGAAGAATTTACATTTACTGGATGATAAAATAAAGGACGAATACCTATAGTATCTCTACCTACAACAATTTTTTTCAATTCTAAAGAATCGAATGGTGATAATGTTTCTTTTGAATCAATTTTAAAATTTTTTTGTGGTAAATTATGAAATTCTAATAAAATAAATGCAAATTCCCCTTTTATTTCAGTTTCAAATAATTTACTAAATTTAGATATATCAGTTGATTCATTTTTAAGAAAATCTGTGTATTTAATATATAATTTAGGTATTGTCATACAATCAGCATTATTTAAAATATTCAAATTATGTTTTTGATCTAATTCTTTAAAATTATAAATTTCACCATTACAAATACATATAATAGTCCTTCCTAAAGCTTTGTTTTGAGAAACAGAACTAATAACATTATTAGTTCCTAAATCCTCTAATATATATGGTTGATTAGCATGAAAATTTAAATCCATAATTGCTAATCTATGAAATCCAATGCATATGTTATTATTATATATATTGAACGATGATGTATCTGGACCCCTAGTTTGTAATTTCATAAAATCTTCATATAATTTAGAAAAATCTATCTTATTTTTATTTTGTAATAATTTAATATATGTCCATATACCACACATTATATGAATATATTTATATTATAAATACTCTTTAATTCAAATTATTAAAATTTATACCTAAATATTAATAATTTAAATTAAACTATAAATATAATTAGCTAATACAACCTTATTTAAGAAATATTTAACCTGATAATTGATTATGATATCATACCATTCCAAATAATATTTATTAATATTTATTAATATTATCATTTTCAATAAGAAAATTTTAGAAAGTTGTATTAATAATAAACTATGATTTAAATTAATAAGTATTAATTATATATCTATCACGTTTAGGTAATAAATTGATTTCCTGATGTGCAAAATCTTTAGGTTTTTTGAAAGAACTAATTACCGGCTCCATTCTGACCAAACTTTAGGATTTATCTTAGATTGATTTTTAGGAGAATTATCTGTATAAACAGAATTTTTTTACCTGTATTAGTATAGACTCCACTTCTAAAACTTTTGATATAGTTTTTGTAGAAGAATGTAATAATTAGTTAATCGATGTTCAATTTTGTTTTCCCCATATAATAATTGATATTCGAAGATTATCTGGATTTTTAGTTTTTAATTTAGATATACCGTGTTGAAATTTAATATTGGTATCATAATCAAAACAAAAAATATCACCATTATTTTGAGGAAAATTAAAATAAATGTTGGATTCAACATGTTTAAATGTTAAGTTACGTGAAGACCCTAAAGAACATCCGATTGTAATATCTTCTTTCATTTTATTTGTATATGCATGCGAATCATGATGAAATGGTTTCCAATCTTGATAAGTATAGTAATTAAGCCTAGTTTGAAGCACGATAATATTAAAAAATCGACTAATACTTTCGATAATATTATTAAAAATTGTAGACAGAGTAGGATTATCTATTTTATGATGTTTACTCCAATGAATAATATTTTCTTCTTTAAATAAATCTTCCTTAATTTTATTAAAAATAGTAAAATCGTGTTGTGCACATAACATATTAGGATAATATTTACATCCATTATATAAGGTATATTTAATATCATTATAAAAAGGTGAAACTAAATCATAATTAGATTTCATTTTAGGTAAATATTCTAAAGCATTATTTTTTTTCTTTTCATTTAATTTAATTTCCATAATATTATATAATATTACATATCATAATATACTCCTAAATGCATTTAGGTCTTTATTTTCTACCAACTAATCTATTATTTGGTTGATAACTTTTGCGAGTACAAGTTGCTCCAATTCTATCGAATCCCGGTCTACAATTTACGGGCCAACATCCTGTTTTAGCAGGATCTAAACCATGTCCATCAGGACATTGAGCTCTATCTGATAACGTTGCTGTAATGCGTCCTCCTATACAATGTGTTAGTCCAAACACATCAGTATGTTTATTACTCCAACAACTTATTCCATCGTCACATTCATTTGATGCACACGGTTTTTTTATCAGTTCACTTCTTGGTAATGTATAAGTAAGTTCTGTTGCAATATTACCATCCCCTTCATAACATCGCCCACCATAAAATCTTGTGCCTTCACGACAATTTTCTGTACAAATTGTTGGAGTTGTTCTCTTTTCATTAGATTTACATTGTTCATAACATCCGCCTACATAATATTCATATCCTTCCGGACATGAATTATAATTATTAGGGTTTGTTGTAGTTTCCATTTCTATTGGTGTGTTTGGATTTATTAAATCAATTTTTATAGATTCCGTTGCATCACACCTACAGTTGCATAAACATTTTCGAGGGGTTCCATTCATATTTATATTTTTTGGTAATGCATAGATATATGCCATTATATATTAAATGATATATAAAAATTTTAATATAAAAATTAAAATTTTTATATATATATTAATTCTAAATATAGAAATAAAATTATATATTCAAAATACCCTCTTTAGTTTTTTTAAGTATTATTTTTCTTTTCTGGCTCAATTAATATAAAATATTATCATTGTCATAGTTGATTTTATACGAATTAGATTTTCTTTGAGTGCTAATTTTGGCTGATTGAAATACTGATAATACAATTTCTTTAGGATTATTTTTTTACAAACCATAGCATCACTATGTTAAGTTACATATTGAGACCATAAATATATATTATTTAAAAAATTTAGATAAACACATACATACAAACATATCAATGAGTTTGTTATAATATTTTTAACACATTATGCACAAAATTCTTTATTTTTAATATAGATAAAATTAGTCCATTATTTCTTATAATAATTTTTATATTTAAAACATCTTTCAATAAGATCATAAATATAATCATAATTATTATTATATTTATAGCAATTATTACAAATATAATGATCACATCTAGAATCACCACAATAGCATAATATGTTGATTTATATGTGATTAAATATAAATTTATAATTTTTTAAATCAACTAATATACTATCATTTGTAGTATTTTTATATTCATTGGTTTAATTGAAAAAAATTTCTTTAAATTGATAGCTTTAAAATTTGTTCCTGTGGACTATCATTTAAAAAAAATATTATTATGTTAATAATAATATTAATTATTATATTACGACTTAATTATATTTAGTACTAAATGGTATTTTTCTTGGTGGAGGGTGACCTGCACCTCTTGAATATGATTCTCGTGTACAAGTGACAGGACCTGTACTTTGTGTTCCGGGTGGGCAATTTACACTACATATTCCAAGATGTTCATTTCCCATTGTATAACCAGACCTACATCCTCTATTATTTTTAGAATAACATAATCCGGAAATGTTATCTTCATCAGACTTACATTGTAATACACTTGATTTAACAGATCGACTCTGTGGTTGATAACTTTTGCGAGTACAATTAAGAGCGCTTTTATAAAATCCACTCCTACATTCTGCATAACATAGTCCTCCTATAAGCTCGCCACTATTACAAAATTGTCTGGCAAATAAATCTTTTTTTATACAACCACAACCACTACAATCTAAAGTGGGTATCCAAGTTTTGTAACATCTGTTACCCGGTCCATCTCCATTGCAATTAACTAGTCCCCATGAATAATTATTATATCCACCTTGCTTGCATACATAAGGTTCCCAACATGAAGTTCCATCATCATTTTGTCCAGGATCACATGGAGCTTTATTGGGAGTAGTAGCACTTCTTGTATATGTTAAAGTGGATGCAATATCTCCATCTCCTTCATAACATAGTCCTCCATATTCCCGTGTACCTGATTTACATTTTTCCCTGCACATAATTCCTACTCTTTCTTCGTTACTTGTACATTTTTCATAACATATACTAGCAATATTATCATATCCATCAGGACATGTACCAATTGATTTACCAGGAAGCGGGTAACTGTCTCTATGTAAATTTGCAGGAGGTTGGTCGGAAAAATTAGTATATTGTTTATAACACATCGATACTCCATCACTTTTAAAATCATTATTACATTTAGGATAACATCGAGGGGTACCAAATGTTAAAGCTTTTCCAGATGCAGATATCATTTCTTCATTATCTGCACAAGGGCCAAATTCTTGAAATAGTTGTTTAATACCTCGTACAACTGTAGTTCCAAATATCACTTCCAAAAATTTTTGCCCATCAGGTATTACACAATCGTGCATATTAATTACAGGGTTCGGTAACCAATCAGCACCTTTCATTTTACAATAAGTCTCATTTATATCACATAATCCTGTTTCAATATTATATGATAGCTGATTTTCTTCACATGCAGCTCTAACAGTTGATGATGCTAAAATACAAGATCCTCCATAGGTATCATTTGACCATTCTGCATAATACTTATTACTATTATCATTTATAGGCCATGTATAACTATTATGACAAATTTCTTTATCTTTAAATGTACATACAGAATCACCTCCACTATCCTTTATAATTTTACCATTATGTTCTTCACATAATTTTTGTAAAGCTATTTCTACCGCCTTATCCTTTTGTTCTTGTGAAGGTATATTCTCAATATAATCGATTAAAGTTTGAGTATAATTAATAATATCATTATCTGTTATTATATTTTGTGCGTAAGCTTCTTCTACTTTTTGTGCCACTTGGTCATCAGATATCATCTCACTTAAACTATTCGCAACTTGCTCATTAAACATATCAAGTACTACAAAACTACTTACATAATCCATATATGCTGATGTTTTATTTTCAATATCATCTTGTGATACTTGATCTGTAGTATTCATTGTAGTTATTTCATCTTCTGATAATTTATTTAAATAGTTATTAATAATAGTTTCATCAAAAGCAGTATCAAATGGTCCAATAATTTTAGGTATATCTGTCCCTGCCTCCATTAATGCCTTATCAAGCTCTGCTTTAGCGTTATTTTTTAGTTGTATATATGTTTCATTTGTCCCCATCTTCATATATCCATTTGTATCAGCCATATCTATAGCTAAAACTGTAGCATCATAAATAAGGGTTGCAGCCATTAAAGCTATGCCTGCAGGACCCCCTGCTACTCCTAGCATCTGTTTTACTGACGCTTTCGATGCCATAGCAGCCGTTGAGGAAGTAACATTTTTAAGAACCTCAGTAGCTAATATCTTGGTTAAAAGTTGACCCGATAATTTAGCACCTAGTTTTGTTAATGTTTCCATAGATTTTATAGATAATTTAGTTAAAGTGGTTTGAATAGTTTTTATAATCATTTTTGATGTGATACGAGCAGCTATTTTATTAGTTATTTTTAATGCACCTTTTTCTAGTAATTTAGACAAAGCTATATTAGCTAATACACCTGCACCCATAATTCCAAGTTCTTTGGTTAAATTTTGATTTGGTACAGTAGTTGTAGCTGTATTATTTGACCCCATTGCAGGTTGTGTTGTAGGTTGTGTTGTAGGTTGTGTTGTAGGTTGTGTTGTAGGTTGTGTTGTAGGTTGTGTTGTAGGTTGTGGTGTTGATTGTGTTGTAGGTTGTGGTGGTGATTGTGTTGTAGGTTGTGTTGTAGATTGTGTTGTAGATTGTGTTGTAGGTTGTGGTGGTGATTGTGTTGTAGGTTGTGGTGTTGATTGTGTTGTAGATTGTGTTGTAGGTTGTGGTGTTAGTTGAGTAGGGTTTTTATTATACATAAAATAAAATATTAGCCCTATTCCAATTATCCCTATAATTAAGATTACATTACTATTATCATCATCATCATCATCAGGTGTACCCATTACTATATATATAATTTTAAAAAAATAAAATTATATAATTATATTTTTTTAAAATTATATATATATATATATAATAATAAGCATGTTTAAAAGTTTAGCAAAAGGAGCAAGTATAGCAACAGATGTAGGAGGATTTGGAAGTAGAATATTTAGTAATGCGTCTTCGATAAAGCCAGCATTAAATGTGTCTTCGCTAAAGCCAGCATTTAGTACATCTGGAAAGTATGCTGACTTAGTCAAGAATTTACCTGCTTTAACAAATATAAGACGAAGTGTTGGAACTATAGCAACAGGTACAGCTCGTACAATAAGACAAAATCCAGCTATAATTGCTGGTATTTTAGCAACAACAGTGGCTGGAGCTGTTGTTATAACTCAATCTCAAAAAGCTTATGATGAAAAACTAACAAAAATTTTGGATATAATATCTATAGTAGATACATCATCAGAATCTGCTATTACAGCTAATATTATATTTTCACCACCAAGTCCATGGGAATCAGGTGGTTTTATTGACCTAGATAAAATTAAAATTGTAGACTGCCCTTCTAATCCTAGTTTACTAAATACCCCCTATACAATTACTCTTATAGACCAGAATGAAATACAAATTACTACATTAAATAAAGTTACCGCATGTAATAGTAATGGTAATGGTATTTGTGGTAGAATTTCTATTATTCCAGCACCTGTTTCTTCACAAGTAACAGGTATCATAACATCAGATATTCAGAGTATTGGTGATTCAGTAGGTGACGTAGTAAGTGCTGGCGTAGGTACTAGTATAGATGTAGTAGGTGCTGGTGTAGGTGCTGGTGTAGATGGTAGTATAAATATATTAACTGATATTTTTAATAACTTATTTGGAAATTTTAATTTAACCTATACAATAGGAATTAGTTCTCTTGTAATTTTTTGTCTAATAGTTATATTTTCAATAATTTATAGTATAATGCGTGCTATTTAATAAACATAAATTAATAAAGGTAGTTTAATAAAATAAATTTTTTTAATAATATAATATTATAATATTATATAGAAATGGAAAATGCGTTAATAAATATTGATTCTAAGTATAGAAATAAAATTATATATCCAAATGCAGGAAAATTTAGTATTAAATTGGGCGATAAACTTAAAAATGTTGAATATATAAAAATAACTAGTATTGAATTTCCCAATTTTTATTATACTTTTGAACAAAAAAAAAATAATACATCTTTTATAATTAATATTAATTCAAATTCATATATTGTTCAAATAAGTAATGGAAATTATACTAATACTAGTTTAATAAATAAAATAAATAATATTTTGACTTCTTTAAGTTTACCAACATTTAATTTTAACGATAATAACTTATTAAAAATAATTCATTCGAATAATTTTACTTTAGATTTTTCAACTTTTAATATTTATGAATCCTTAGGAACTATTTTAGGTTTTTCCAATAATATATATAATAGTCAATATGATAATATTAATAATAATTATTATATACAAGCAGAAAATCAATTAAACATACCCAATGATAATTATATTTTTATACGTATAAATGATTATGGAATTATATATAATACAGATAAAATTTTAGATAAATATATTCAATTAGATACAAGTTATAGATTAAATAAAAATACTTATTTAGGAAAAATAATCTTAAATAAAAAAAATGAATATGTTTATGATAATAAAAATTTTATAACTAAACAATATATATTTAGACAACGAGTAAATATTGATAGATTTGATATTGAACTTTTAGATCCCTATTTTAATACGATAGATATGAATAATTTAGATTATTCATTAACATTAGAATTAGGTTATTTAATATAATATTAAATATTATATTTTTCTAAACTTTCACGATGCTCCCATAAATAAATTTTTTTGATACGTTACATTTAATATATATAATTTATATATATTAAATTTATGTTTGGGGTTAATTTTGGCTGAATGAAATTGATGTGATTTCTGAGATTATTAATTTCAAATCCGTAGCATCGCTATATTGAGTTAAGTATATTTAAAAAATTGAATATAAACTTACTAACACATATATACCAAGGAGTTTGTTTTATAATATTATTAGCACAATCTGGACAAAATCCTTTTTTTTTGATATAGGAAAAAAAAAATATTGGACCGTTGATTTCATCTGAATGAACTTTACATTTAGAAAATTTGCCAATAAGATCATAAATATAAATATAATTATAATTAGTAGATGATATAGTTTTATAATTATTATTGTGTTTATAACAATTATTACAAATATAATGACCACATCTAGAATCAACCCTAATAGAATAATCTATTGATTTATTTTTATTTTTATATTTATATTCTGTTAAACATAAAGGACAAAAATTAAATTTAAATTTATAATCTTTTAAATTAACTAATATAATATTATCTGTAGTACTTATTTTATAAAGATTAGTATATTTTCTACATTTAAAATTACAACCAATCATACAAGCTTGATTTTTCCATTTATTTTGTTTAATATCATTCATATATTAAAAATTAATATATTAAATATATTAATTCTTAATATATATTTTTTAAATCAAAATAATAATTCTAAATATATTTAAAGTTATTTTGTATTTTTAATTTTAATGAAAAATAAAGTTGCGATAGGTATTGATTTAGGTACAACTTATAGTTGTGTTGCAGTATGGAAAAATGGAAATGTTGAAATTATAGCAAATGATTTAGGTGATCGAACAACACCATCTTATGTCAGTTTTACAGAAACTGAAAGATTAATTGGTACGGCGGCTAAAAATATTGCTTCGAGCAATCCAGAAAATACTGTGTATGATACAAAACGTATGATTGGACGAGATTATAATGATGAAAAAATTCAAGAAGATATTAAACATTATTCTTTCAATTTAATTAATCATAATAATAAACCTAAAATTTCAGTAAAATACAAAAATGAAAAAAAAGAATTCTCGCCGGAGGAAATTTCTTCAATGGTCTTAACTAAAATGAAACAATCGGCTGAAGATTATTTAGGACATGAAGTTCATAATGCTGTAATAACTGTACCGGCATATTTTAATGATGCGCAAAGACAAGCAACTAAAGATGCTGGAATGATTGCCGGATTAAATGTATTAAGAATTATTAACGAACCAACAGCAGCTGCTATTGCTTATGGTCTAGATAAAATCAGTGCAAAAGCAAGAAATGTATTAATATTTGATTTCGGAGGTAAATACGATACTGCCTCCTGGGTATGTTAGATACCCCCTATATATAATTTATATATAGGAACCTGGTTAATTGCTGGAAACTCCTAAAGCTTTTCCTACCACAACGTAATCTGTGAGGATAAACGTGAAGGTTTAAAAAAGGTAAAAGATGTTACAATGGACAATCAGCAGCCAATCATGTTAGTAATAACATGCCGGTTCAACGACTAGGATAAGTAGAGTTTATAACTTGAACATCCCACGAATGCCAGGATTTACTTAACTAATAAATAGATTTAAAAAATGAGTATATACTAATTATATGGATAATAGACAATTACTATTAGATAATATTATTGAAATAAAATTAAATGATGATAATGTGGATATATTATCACTAAAATTAGAATATTCAATGAATAAATATTCTGCTAAAAAAAATAATATATGGCATCTATTATTAAACGATAAACCTTTAGCTAAAAAAGATAAATATATTATTAAATATAAATGTATTAATTGTTCATCAGTGCATTCTATAGGGTCAACCCAATTAATAAGAAAAATTAATAAATGTTCGATAAATTGTTATTTATGTAGAAATAGTAATGATGAAAAAAGATATAATCATTCATTATTCATGATGAATAAGTTTCATAGAAATAAAATTAATGTTAAAAAAGATATTGATAATATAAATACTCCTATATATTTAAAAGAAAATAGTTTAATGCTATTTAATGAATATGATGATGATTTTAAAGAAAATTATTTTTCTTTCCATTTAACGGACTCCGATTATAATAGAATATCTAAAAATATAATAAGCTTTCATAATAACAATTTAAACGATATAGATAATTATGAATATTGGGCTATTATTAAAGTAGCAAATCAAATGAGATTTAGCAGTTTTATATATGATAAAAAAAATAATAGTTTATTTAAAGCTCATCAACCGATATTAAAATGTGATAATTGTAATTCAATTTGGAGAGCTAAAACATTAGAAAAATTTAAAAATAATATAAAAATATTATGTCATGATTGTTCTTTGGTTAATAAAATATTTAATTTAAAAGCATATAATAATTGCAATAATGAAAAAATATTATACCAATCTAAATTAGAACTTAAATTTATAAAATGGTGTAATGAAAATAAAATAATTGTATATAATGGTCCGAAAGTACCTTATTCTTTTGAAAATAAAAATCGAATATATAAAGTTGATTTTCAAATTAATGATATTTTAATTGAAATTAAAGACAATCATATATGGCATAAAAATGATATTAAATCTGGTAAATGGAATGCAAAAGAAATGGCAGTTAAAAATTTGATATTATCAAAAAAATATAGTAATTATTTTTTAATAAATCCACATAATTGGTTAATAAATTTAAATAAATTATATTTATTAGTTAGTAAATAAGATATAGTCTGAACTTGTATGAAAGTACAAGAAGCGACGGTTAAACTCCCTCGCGATAACATTTGGGTACTCATGATATTTCATTACTATCATTAGAAGATGGGATTTTTGAAGTAAAAGCCACATCTGGTAATACTCATTTAGGAGGAGAAGATATTGATAATCGTGTTGTTAATTATATAGTTGACGAATTTAAGAAAAAACATAAAATTAATCTTATAGATAATAAAAAATGTTTACGTAGAATTAGATCAGTTGTTGAAAAAGCTAAACATTCATTATCAGGATTAACACAAACAACTATCGAATTAGATTCTTTATATGAAGGTATTGATTTTAGTACAGTATTAAATCGAGCAAAATTTGAAAGTTTATGTTCTGATATTTTTCAAAAAACATTAGAACCTGTTGATAAAGTTCTAAAAGATGCGAAATTAAGCAAAGCTGAAGTTGATGATATTGTATTAGTTGGTGGGTCTACTAGAATTCCAAAAATTCAAGAATTACTATCTAAATATTTTAATGGTAAAGATTTATGTAAATCTATTAATCCAGATGAAGCAATTGCGTACGGTGCAGCTGTCCAAGCAGCTATTTTATCAGGGATTTCAGATAGTAAACTAGATCAATTAGTATTATTAGATGTAACACCATTATCATTAGGTGTAGAAACAGCTGGTAATATTATGACTGTATTAATTCCCCGTGGAACAACGTTACCAACTAAAAAAACCCAAACATTTTCAACAGCTGTTGATAATCAACCTGGAGTTACTATTCAAGTATATGAAGGTGAACGTCAGTTAACTGTACATAATAATAAATTAGGTGAATTCCATCTTAAAGGTATTCCACCTATGCAACGAGGTGTTCCTCAAATCGAAATTACTTATGATGTAGATGCAAATGGTATTCTTCAAGTATCTGCTGTAGAAAAATCCACAGGAAAATCAGAAAAAATTACTATTACTAATGATTCTAATAAATTAAGTAAAGAAGAAATTGAAAATATGATCAAAGAAGCTGAAAAATTTAAAGAAGATGATGAAAATATCAGAAAAAAAATAGAAGCTAAAAATAGTTTGGAAAGTTATTGTTATAATATTAAATCATCTGTATTGAATGATGAAAAAATGAAAGAATCGCTAGGAACTGATGTATCCACTATTGAAACATCAGTAGATTCAACCTTAAAATGGTTAGATGATAATCCTAATTCTACGACTGAAGAATTAGAAGCAAAAAGAAAAGAAATCGAAACTGAATTATCTCCTTTAATTACTAAAGCTTATCAAGCTAATATGCCAGCAGGTATGCCACCAGGAATGTCTCCTGGTATGCCTACTGATATGCCCACAGATATGCCCACAGATATGCCTAGTCCTAATATTGACTAATAATATATTTATATTATTAAATAGTCTTTTTTAGACATTTTTTTTTTTTATTTTTGTTTGAAATTTTTCAACTGTTACTGGTTTAGATATTGCATATAAAAATAATGGTATAAAAACTAGATTTAAAATTACAGATATACCTAAACCTATATAATAACCTTTTTTTGGTTTACATGTATTAACTAGTTGATTGAACATTAATATAGATTATAAAAATAAATTTTTAATTTATTTTTATAATATTTTATTACCTTAAAATTATTATAATTATTTTTTCATAATGTCATTGTATATAAAAGAATTATTCCCAAAATTATATTTAAAGATAAATTTAAAAAATAAACTTGTTTTATATTGACTATTTTATTAACCTAAAATTATTATAATTGTTTTTATTACGTCTTTAATAATCAAAATATTATATAAATTTATAAACTATTTGGAGTTAGAATAAAATTAAAAAAATCATTATTAATTTATATATAACCTCAACTGTGTAGAAAGTTCTAAATTTAAATTTTTAAAGAAAATCTAGTTATATACTTGTACAATACTACTAATTACATTTGTCATTGTATTTACATTAATAATAAAATATCTGTTTCTATTTTTATATAAATAGATATTTTTTTTTGACACATATAATTTTTTAACCAGTAGTAAATCATTTTTTGAAATTTCCAAAATACTAATTCCATAATCAATATCCGAAGCTGATAAAGTATAACATAATTTAAGTTGTAAAGGGAAATTATAAATTTTAGAATTTATAGCTTCTAAATATAAATATTTGAAAACAGCAATTTTAATAAGATTTTTTAATTTTTCATCATAAGAATTTTGGAATACTTTTGCAGACAAAGGTATACATTCAATAGTTTCATCATTATTAACATTAATTTTAAAAACAGAATTCATACAATAATTAATAATAAAATTAATATTTAAATAATCAATTTTTATACAATAATTAAATCTGAATTTTTAATATCAAAAGATACATCAATATTAGCATTATAATTTTCTCTATAAATTTCTTCTTCAATTGTATTTTCAATCAAAATACGCATTACTAAAATTTTATGTTTTTGTCCAATACGACATCCTCTTGCAATAGCTTGATATTCAATTGATCTAATCTCTTCACTGCTTGCATTAATAGGTTCAACGAAAAATATATGCGTAGCTTCGGTTAAATTTGTACCAGAAGCTGCATTTTTTAAACTTAACATAATAATTTTATTATCTATACCATTTTTAAATTTGGTAATAGCAGATGTTCTAGACCATATATTTCCTTTAATAAAACTATTTTTAATATTATTATCTATAAGTGTTTTACCTATTAATGTAAGCATATCGTCCCATTGTGAAAAAACAATAATACGTACATCATCATGTGTAATCAAATATTTAATAATGGAGATTAATTTTCCAAGTTTTGATCCATATTTTTGAATCAAAGGACATATATCTTCATCCTTTTTATTTAGGTTATTAATTAATATTAAATCTTTACCCATTAAGTCAGTTTTACATATTGGACAATTTTTTTTATTTTGTAAACATAATTTAATACATGTATTACAAAATAAATGTCCACAAGTTGTTAAAGTTGGATGTATAATTTGTTCTAAACAAATAGAACAATTTTCTTCATTAAAAACTTCTGGTGAATTCATTTTCTCGAGAATGGTAAATAAATATTTTGATTCTGTAATATGTGTTTCATATGTTTTTTTTAACATATGATATTCTTGACGATTTTTATCTAAATTATCTAATTTATTTTTATACATTTCATAGTTATTTTTATGATAAGTAATTAATTTATCTTGCATTAATGCTAAATCAACTTCTACATCGCCAAAAATTTTTTTACTAGATTCAATAATAAGAGGATGACAACATAATTGTTGTAAATATTGAATCGATACTCTCGATTTTTTTTTTGATTCATATAATTGTCTTTCTAACTCAGTTAATTTTATCCAAATAATTTTTTCTTCATACCCTGGTATTTCAATTTGATTAGTTATGTCTTCCTTTCTATGGCGAATAGTTATAGCTTTCAATATTTCATCCCAAATATATTTTTTATTCATAAAATTAAGATTAATCATATTTGTATAGTTAGATTGTACATAATCAAATTGTATATTAGTTTCTTTATCTTGTAACTTTAATTTTATAAATTTAGCACAATTTTTAAGACTAGTAAAATTCATAAAAGGTGTTCCTGATACATACCAATAATAATTTGCATCTATATTTATAATCCATTTTGCCATATATTTACCTAATGCTATAGTATTTAATAATTCACCAAAAATTTCATGACCTTCATCTACAATAAATCTATGAAAATTAAAAAATTCAAATAATGGATATTCCAATTTATTTAATTTTTTTCTATTTGTAATATTATGTATATTTGTAAATATATAATCTCGAATCATATTATTTCTATTTTCAAAATTAAATGTTGATGCTGTACAAAATTGGTAATGAAGTGTTGGATAAAATTTAAAATTCATAATAAATTGATGACTTGTAATAATTATATCTGAATTGATAAAATCATTAAAAGTTAATTTATTATAATCATTTTTTGATAAAATTAATAAAATTTTTAATTTTGAATTTATTTGATTATTTTTTTTATCATAAATACATTTAATTGTTTCATTTTCCCATTGTTTAGCTAAATGTGATGGACATAAAATTAAAGTAGCCTTGGAATTAATTTTATTAATTCCTAATAAATTAGAATATGATAATAAAGGAAAATGATTAGATAATGGGTTAGATAAAATTAAAGCAATACATGATATAGTTTTTCCTAACCCCATTTCATCGGCTAGAATACCACCCATTGATGTTATATTAAAAGATTTATGGTCATTTACACTTGTATTTGATATAGGATCATATAAGACTTTTGTGCCTTTAAAATCAATAATATGAGTATAATTAATATAATAATCTTTTATATTATTTTCTAGTTCTAACATTTTTCCTAATGTTTTTTCTTGATATTTATATAATTGTAATTTAAATTTTTTTGAAGGTATTTGAGATTTTGTATATGGTATAATACTAGTATTTGTGAAATCAATATTAGAAAATATTGGTTCTTGAGTTAAATATAATTCATATAATATAGAATTTAAGGCAAATGACATATTAATATAATTGTGGATTAAACCAGGTTGAATATTTATAATGAATTTAATATCATAATAAAATAGATTATCGTTCCATGTAAAATATTGTGATATATCATAAATTATTTCCCATAAAGGTGATTTATTTATTAATTCAAAAAATATATAATATTGAATTTTTTTTTTAGGACAATATTGAATATATTCTATTGAATTTCCTAGATTATATTTAAACATAATATAATCATCTATATTAAACCCAATTAATTGGATATTACTTGGAGTTATATTAGTATTTACACTAATTTTAAAACATCCTTTGCAAATTTCCATTAAATTTATAATGAAAATAATATTTAGATATATTTTATATATTATAAGACGAATAAGAATGATTAAATAAAAAAATCTTATTAATTAATATATTTTAGACTACCTAATCCATTTTTTATAACTAATATATTATAATTAGTTGCATAACATTTAAATTCATAATTATTATTTACAGGATATTTAATATTTGATTCTTCATTCAAAAAAAATACATTTGGTTTAATTTCTATTTGTAGTTGGGGATTATCAATACCTGAAAAATTACATCCCATTATATTAGTAATTTTTGGATTAGTTGCAAAAGAATACATATATATGTAACTATGTATATTAGTTCTATAATTTTCATGGTTTTGCATAAAATAAAAATATTTATAATCACGCCATCCAATACGTTCATTACTATTAAATAGTAGTCGGGCTTTAACTAATAAATGTTTTTTAGGTTCTAATTCCCATAAATTCAAATTAATATCGGTATCATATAATTCTACAGGAAGATAGGTCATTCTTGCAGAAAAATTAAAATACTCTCCATATAATTTATGGTTAATGGGTTGAATAAAAAATAAGATATCTTTTACAATATTATTAAAATCTAAATTTAATGTCCCTGTATGCATATTTAAATTAATTGATCTTAATTGTGATTGTAAGATTAGTATTTCATAGTTTTTGTTAGAAATTAATATTCGATCGTTACTATCTAAACAATAAAAATTTGCTTGTAAAAATGAATCCTCTATTGGCATTTCTTGATGCATCAAATTACTATGAAATAATTTTGTTTTTTGTAAATTATATTGTAAAATACAAATACAATTATTAAATTCATTAAAAGTAACATCAATATAAATTTCTGAATATTGTAATGCTAATACAGGTAAAGGATTATAATAATCCAAACAAAACCAAAATTTTAATGGTATATATACATATTCAGAATCAATTTTTAAATTCGGTTTATTTATAAAATCGTCTAAACCCAACATTTTTTTTCTATTGTTATCAGAAAAATATAAATCTGTGTATAATTGCATATAATCGCCAGTTTGTTCTTCAATTAATTGACCATTTATATATAATCCAACTTTTTTAATTAAAGCATTTCCTATAAAATCTGTATATTTAATTCTATATAAATTATTTGGATCATTCTCATTAGGTTTTGGATAAATATTTAAATTTGATATAGATAACTTTGGTAATTTAACAACTAAATATAAACCGTATAATAAATCACCTTTACGTTCAATATAAAATCTAATAGTATTTCCCCAATTAATTTTACCCTCTGGATAAAATATTGTATCATATTTAACATAATTATTTTTATTCCGAAAATAAAAATCATTTGCAAATGAAGATAAGTTATGACTTAATAATTCATTATCTAATGATCCTTTTGATGTTAATTCAATAATAGACATAATAAAACATTTAGAAAAAATATTTTTATTATAAGATTATAAGTTTATTTAAGCAATAATAATTTCTAATTTATATTATATTATATATGACACAAATAAATAACTTAGGTATTTTACGATCAAAAATTTTAAAACAATCTTGTGATAGTAATATGTCTACACAAGTTAATATGTTAGAAGCACATGTTTTTAAATATGGATATACATTAAATATTAATGAGATAATAACAAATACTTTTACAAAAATAGATAATACAGTTCCTTCACTTACAGGACCTGCAGGATGTTATTTTTTTGATGTTTCCGATAATTTCAAATTAAAAAATTTTAATAATGAAATAGTTCCTAATGGATTTTATCGATTAAAATCAAATATTGCTTATTATAGTATTGGAGCAACCGGATGGAAAAATGATGAATATTATTTATATAATATTATTAATGGTTTACCTACTAAATTTGCTTTTTCTGGTTATTATATAGATTTAGATCATAGTATTTTAACATTTATTGATGATAATGGAATTTCACATGATGCCACAAATGGTATATATTATTATGATAAACCACATACTATTATTAAATCAATTAATAATATAGTTACAGTCATACCAGATGGGCTTTATTTATTACAATACCAATCAAAAATTCTTGATATGCCTTATATTATATTCGAAATAATTAATGGAATAACAAATGCTTATAATGAATATTTTATTAATATTCATGATAATACTTATTTTTATAATCAAAAAAATTATGGTAAATGTAATGATGGTACGGTAATTGTTACAGAAGAAAAAATTTTAATAAAAACTCTAAATACATGGAAATATATACCTCTATTAAATTTAAATTAAAATCAATATTTTTCTTAATTTATCCTATAAACATAATCGCATTCATTACAAGTTATAAATTGCGTAGGCGGTTCATCTGCTGCTCGTGTTTGTTTCTCTACAATAGTACAATTTGTTTTTTTACATTTTTTACATTTAAATACACTTGATCCTACCTTGTTATTTTTTTTATATTCTTCTAATTCTCGTTTGTGAATAATTTTTTCATATTTATCTGGATTTAATTCTTCAGGTTTTAAATAAGCTATTTTTTTTGGATTGATTGTCTTGTTTAATAAGGCATTCAATAAATACTTAGAATTTTGATTTAAAATCTCATCAAGAATTTCACTACTCTTATTTTCATAGATAGAAATAATTAAATATGGAGTATTATTAAATTCTGCATATTCTTTACTAAATTTATAAATACTATATTCAATATCATCTATTAATTTTTTAATTTCATTTTTAGATTTTGTTTCGACAAGCTTGCATGACTTAATAGGACTTTGTTCTGTTGTTTCAAATATATTTTCTAATTGAGATATAGTAGTTTCTCTAATCTTATTATCAATATCCATTAGTAATATATTTATATAATAAACAAATATTTAATTCAATTTTTTTATAATAAATTGTTCAATATCTTTAACCGTAAATTTAAAATGTTTTTTTAAATCATCGCTTGTACCTGAAAATCCAAAATCATTAATACCATATGCATAATCAACGTATTTATACCAACATATTGTACTCCCAGCTTCTAAACTTATTTTTAGTATTTTAGGAGGCAATATTGATTTTTTATAAGTATCGGTTTGTTGATCAAATAATTGGGTACATACCATTGATACAACAATAATATTATAATTTACCAATTCTTTAGCAATATCTATACACAAATGTATTTCAGAACCAGTTCCTATTAATATTACATCTGTTTTATTTTCTTCTAAATTTTTTCTTTTTAAATTTTTATATATAATATAAGCTCCTTTATGAATATCACTATCATGACTAATTATTGAAGGTATATAAGGAATTGTTTGTCGTGATAAAATTAAACATGACGGACCGTTATATTTTAAAGAAATTTTTAGAGATTCAACTACTTCTTTAATATCACATGGTCTAAAAACATAAGTATGAGGAATACTACGTAATATAGATAATGATTCTACAGGAATATGCGTTTCACCATCTTGACCTATAAACATACTATCATGTGTTAAAATATAGATAACTTTATGTTGAGAAATAGCTGCTAATCTAATACTAGCTAAACAATAATTTGTAAAAATTAAAAAGGTACTTATAATAGGAATAAATCCAAATGTACTTAAACCATTAGCAATTGCTGCCATAGCATGTTCACGAATACCAAAATGAATATATTTACCTTTGAAATTATTTTTTGTGATATAATTACTTTCAATAATTAAACGTGTTGATTCGGCTAAATCAGCTGAACCAATGATAACATTATCTAAATATTTATCTAAAATATTTAAACAAAAATTTGATAAATCTCTTGTTGCATAAGCTTTTGTATTATTTTTGAGAATATCTAATTTAGAACTAATAAAATTATAATTAAAATGATCAATATATATACTATTTAAAAGATTTAATTTACTTTTTTTATAACTAAGTTGATTGAAAAATTCCCATACATCATCATCAATATGAAAATTTTTAGTAGTATTAAAATTAAAAAATTTTTTAAATTCAATTGTATTTTTTTTACCTAATGGTACTCCATGGACTAAATTAGTTCCGGATTGCAAAGATCCATATCCTATAGTTGTATGTACAGATATTAAAGTTGGTTTGTTTGATTGACAAGCTAATATTAATTTATTATATATATCATCAATATCAGTATCTCCATTAATAACTTCTAAAAAATTCCAATTCTGAGCTTTAAATCTTTTTTTGATATTTTCTGTAAAAGTTAAATTTGTATGACCATCAATTGTAGTTTTATTATTATCATATAATAAAATTAAATTATTTAATTCCAAATGTCCTGCTAAGGAACATGCTTCATAACTAATACCTTCCATTAAATCTCCATCACCACACATAACAAATATTTTGTTATCATAATTTAATTTTTTAGAGGCAATAGCCATCCCTACACCATTTGCAATACCTTGACCTAAAGGACCTGTAGTTACTTCTATACCCAATTTCGGATTAAATTTTGGATGACCTGGTGTGATACTGTATAATTGTCTAAAATTTTGTAAATCTTGCAAAGAATAATTATATTGTAATAAATATAACATTACATATAATATAGCACAAGCATGTCCATTAGATAATATGAATCTATCTCTATTATAAAGTAATGGATTTTTAGGATTATAATTCATAATTTTATACCATAAAACATACATTATTGCTGCACAACCTATAGTAGATCCAGGATGACCTGAATTCGCCTTATTAATCATATCATTTGATAAAATTCTAAGTGTATTAATAATTTTATTTTCTAGATTATAATTAAATACTTCCTTATAATTCTTGAAACACAAAATTTTGTATTCATCTTTAATAGTTGAATAATAAGGATCTATTGCATAATTGTTAATATAATATAAATCAATATCTTTATCATATAAAGCATCAATAACAATAATATAAAATGTAAAATATATAATTTTTTTATATGTAAAATAATGATCATGATATATTTGAATGTATAAATTTTTATCAAATTTTCTATTAATTAATTCTCTATAATATATTTTATAAGCTTTATTTAAAATCGGATATAAATCCAATATAAAATCGATATTATTTTTATATGTATCTGAAACAATTATAAATTTTTTATCATGAGCTATGATAAAATTAATTAATTCTAAAAAACCATCTATTAATTTAATATTATTTTTATCATTTTTTAATAAATTCAAATATATATTATTTTTTTTTTCCATAATTTCTTCATAATTACATAAATTAAATTTATTAAACAAATAATTTTTAATACTTTCAGAATCTTTTGGATGAAAATGATCACAAAAATAATCAAATGAAAAGATTAATTCTGATCCTAATATATTTTGTAATGTAAGTAACCAAGCTTTATAATGATAATTTTCTACATTTACAATTGTATTATTTAAATCAAATATAAATAAATCATATTTATTTGTTAGAATATTCATAATATTAGTACACCTAATATTATCTTTAAATAATTTAGATCTATAATCTCCTACTTTGTTGAAGGTTCTATATAACAAAATAAAGTTTTAAATATTAATACTAACAAGATTACATTAATTTTCATAAATACTTAAAAAAATCCACAATTTTACAGGCATAAAATTTCCATCTGCATCAATAGCTGATAATTTTTCATAATTAATATAAGGATTATTTATTAATGTTTTAAATTTTTCCAGCATAATATTAATTGTTGATAAAGTTTTATATTTATAAATTGGTAATTTTGTAATATTATTATCATACCTATTTTTTGTTTCGATATATGATAGATTAAGATAATTATCTATATTATATAATCGTGGACGATAAAATTTACTATTTAATTCTATTGGACCAAAAAAACGAAATTTTGAAATAGTATTGTTTGAATTTGTATTATCAAGTGCATACAAATTTTTCCAAAAATAAAATTTTTGCGAATATTCAAATATAATTTTTTTCTCATCATTATTTAACCAAGTACCATAACCTCGGAGACGATATTTATTTAAAATATCTAAAGGATCTTTTGTACCAAAAATATATTTATAATCAATATTCATATAAGTAAGATGTGCAGTAATACAAGAGGGAGTTAAATAGACATTTAAACCATCATAATAACTTCTAACACATGGTAGATGAAATGATGATACTGTAGCAAAAAAATCATCATATTTTATTGAAAATAATTCTAAATTTTTAGTTAAAATATTTGATTCGATATTATATTTATATGTAAATTCTAAATCGATAGAACTATTTTTTTTTAATTTTTTATTAATACAAATCTTAAAATTTGTATTAGTATTATCAAAAATATCGGGATATTTATTTTTTAAAATTTCAATTTCTTCCTGAGATAAATCTTTTATTATATCATTATATTTTTTATCAAGTAATTCTTCATAATATGGTCTAAATAATTCTTTCACTATATTTGAATTAATATTTTCATTTATATATTTTAATTTGTCAATATTTGTACCATAAATATCTAAATTTATATTATCGATAATAAAATCTTCAGAAACAAATAAATAATTTGTTTTATTTAATAATAATTGAATGAATATTTGTTTCTTATCATATTTATTATTATTAATAAATTTAGCAATATTTGCTTTAATTTGGTTGTATAAATAATGTACATTATCAATAAATATGAAATCATCTTGAGCTATAAACATTACATCTAGATCAGAATCTGGATAATATTCATTTAAATAATTAATAAATACATATGCAAAATTTTCTAAATTTTCTGGTTTATAATCTACATTTCTAGTATTAGAATCAGAATAAGTTTTATATGCAGATTTTAAATTTTTCTCTTCATTAAAAGGTATATTATTATATTTTAAAATAGACATTAATGGGTGCCTTTTTTGAATACATGCTGCCATTACACTACCTGTAATAGCAATTTTATATTTTTGAAAATCAACATTTTCAAAAATATTAAAATTTATTTTTGCTGTACAAAATAAATTTAATCTTATACGGAATTCATCTAAATTACAAATTCCAGCATTATTTAATCCAAGATCAAAATATTCTGGAACACCACAAAAATTATCTAAAGGTTTCAAATCAAAATTATTAACTAAAATAGGCATATATGGATTATATTTTGGTCTTGAATGATCAAATGGAAATATTGGTAATAAAGCTGCAGTATGAATATCAAAAATAAAATTATCTGTTACTTTAGTATCACGACCTTTTTTTAATTCATTATAATAAAGATAAATCCAAGTATAACTTAATAGATATCTATATAATAATATATATTTATGAATGACCGGTTTCATTTTAGTTAAAATATAACTATTATTAACTACTAAATAATAATATTTTTCGCTAACCAATAATTTTCCAAATAAAATATTTTGTTGTTCTTCATTTAAATTATCAAACAAATGATTTATATCATTTTTAGAAAACTTTATGTTATCATTATCATCATTATCATCAATATCATCAATATCATCACAATATGTTTTATCACTTATATTTTTATACATATCATATAAATAATTAGTGGTATCCATATTAAAATTTTCTAAATTCATATCCAATAATAATTTAGCTACAAGGGTATTTGATATTTTATTTGTATCAATTTTAAATTGTCTTTTAAGAAATGAATTTTTCATTTTATTAAAATTACTGATCGATAAATCTGAATTCGATATCTCTAAATTATTAATATAATTTATTACATAAGAATAATTTGATAATTGTGTATATTTATCAAAATAATAATTATTTAATAATACAATATTATATAAATTTTCTAATGAATATTTTTGTTTTTGATATTGATCAATATACATAAATATATAATCTAGATTTAGATTAAAAATTGGAAGTACTATATTATATTCATCCAAATTATAATTTAAAACATTATATTTTTCTAATTGATTTTTGGATAATATTACGATATTATGAAAATGATGACTATTTTGTATTAAATTTATAGGAGCTTGTAATAATATTAAATTTAAACCAATACTCAAAAATATATCTTCATCTATTGTAGAATTATATATTTCTGATGGTAATATATAATTCTTCTTTTTACAGACTATATATAAAGTATTATAATAATTAATAATATTCGATTGATCTAATTCAATATTATCATTATCCCTTTCATCTATATGAGTTAAAGTTATTGATGTATTAATAAAAGGATTATTCATCATTATATAATAAAGATAAGTATTATAATAAATAATTACTTTATCAATTTTTTATATAAAAGTATAACTTGTAATAATACATAAACCAATTTATTAATAAAATATAATTTAACTTTACACCTGTAATTATCATTTATAAAAAAATACTAATATATTTCTATCTAATTATTTTAAAAAATAATATAATAGTCAGAATATTAACAATATAAAAAACTTACAGATTTAATTATATTGATAGCTTTAGCTATCCTAGTCTTTAATCCTAAATAATATAATATATTAATCTCTTCAGTTGTTAGATTATAACCTAAACAAATTAATATATCATATATAATTGTATTTCCATTACAATGAATAAAATATAGTTAAGAATTAAAATATATTAATTACAATTTCTGATATATTTAATATATTTTGTAATGAATTTATATAAACTAAAAAAATATTTGCATCATTAAACATATCCCAACAAATTTTGAACACATCCCATATATGTACATGAATTCAATAAAAGTGATTTAAACTTACCAAAAACAAAATATGATACTAGTAGCATTCTATCTTTGAAATAATTATTTTTTTATTAGTAAATTGTTTTAATCTATTGGATCTTAAATATTTTTTTAAATATTATTAAAAAATATTTAAAAAAATATAAGTTTTCAATCCTTATAAATAATTTTTTATTAAAGCAAATTTTCACCAACGCCTTACTATTTTTGACCCCAACCAAATTTAATTAATTTGACATTATATTTCTTACAAGATGCTTCTAACCATTTTAAATATCCTGTATAATGTGTAGCAACTGTTATTAATTTAACTATATTATTATCCTATATATATATATATACATCTAAATTTTTTTTCTCAATATTGTATTGTATAATGGAAAATGAATTATTATCACAATTAATTAAAACTGCATTAACACATTTCGATGAACAAAATACAACTTATAAAAATTTAATAAAAACAGAAAATATTAATATTCAAATGGCTTATGATTATAGTGATTTAAATATGGATTTAATAATATTTAATAATAAAGATGAATTTGATTTTGAATTATTAGGTTATTTTGACAATCAAACAAATATTTGGATATGGGCATGGGTTCTTCCTAATTTAGATTATAATAAAATAATATTGAGTAAAGAGTTATTACAATATGGATTAAGTTTAGAACCTAGTTCTAATTCAATAGAACATTTTATTTTAAAATCATGGTTAGTAAATTCAAGGATAATACTTGAAAATAATATCCAATTAGAAAATTTTTTAGCTTTATTATCATATATATTAAAAAATAAAATTTTATTTATATATCCTAGAAAACGATATTTAAATTTAAATGATAAGACATCAGATCCATCAGTATCAATATCACAAAGGGATGGTAATGACGAACATATATTGCCATCAATATTGGTAAAAAAATCTAGTTTTTTGCCAACAACCTTTAAACAGAGTACTAAAAGTATAGATAATGAAAACAAAACCGCTGCTTCTTCTACAAAATTTGTTACTATTTATTATTTAATCAAAAATATATAATTATTTTTGATAGTTATTTTATAAAAATCTATTTATTTATAATGAATAATAATATATGTATTCCTTTTAATTATTTTTGTGTTATATTTTGTTTTACAATTGGTTTATCTGTATGGTATATTCATAAAGAAAAAATAAAATATAAATCTATTGACACGTATAATTATGATGATAATTTAATTAATCATTTAAGCAATATAATACAAAAATTAAAAACTTCTGAAGATATTTTTAATGATCCTTACAAAGATATGATCTCTAGAGAAAATACTAATATATTATATAATGATTTACGAGATAAAAAAGTATTATATGATGATTTTTTCCCTCCAGAACGAAGATTACCTCGAGATATTAATACAAATTATATAAAATATAAATTATCTAAACCTAATTTTATTTCAGATGAAATTGGTTTAGAATCAATACCAACACGAGGTTATCCGGATAATTATCAATTAATTGGAATTGTTACCCGACAAAATAATTCTGATATAAAAAATTCTTTAGCTACTGAAGCAGCTTATAATCTATTCGGTCGACAAACTTATCCTGGATCAAGTCAATACGAATACTATGTTGAAGGAAAAATAAATGGTACAAAAGTAAAAATACCATTAAGTATACCAGGTAATAAAGAAATTAATGATAAACAAGAAATCAAAATACCTGGTACTATAAGTGAGTATGGTACATTTATTGTTACATTATACAACTATAATACAAAATATAATCCTTTAATTTATATATAAAAATTGAATTACAATTTTATTTATAAATTATATCTTAATTTAATAGTAATGATTGCAATTAATGATAAGTTTAATATTATAGAAAATCATACTGCAATTAATAATAATGTAGAACAATTAACTCATTTTTTCTATCAATATATTAATTATAATAAAAAAACATTGAGCGATGATTATATAAATCAATTGTTATGGTTTATATCTGATGATAATATTAAAAAAATTGTTTGTATAGATATTATATATATCATTAAAACATATTTAATAAATACACGAAATAATATAAGAAGTTTAATCAATAAAAATAAATATACCATGATTAGCTTAAATAAAATTATTAAAAATATTTTAGATAAAATACTTTATATTAACAATATTTTACGTTTTAATATAAAAAATTTAAATAATAATAGTTTACAACAAAATTATCAAATTTTAGATGAATTATATAATACTAATTCAGAATTTTTTATTAAAAATTCTGATCAAATTAACGAAAATAAACTTGAACATATTTTACAAAATTTTATTAAAATTTGTAATTTATATTTATCAGAATTTATCATAAGTGATAATATAATTTTGGTATTTATAGAAAATGAAATTATAAAATTTTCTATAAATAATAATAGCGAAATTAAAAAATTTACAAATTTAATTAAAGATCTAGATGTATATGATAATACTTTATACGATACTATTATTCAAAAAATAAGTATTATATTACAAAAAGAATTTATTATATATCAGACTACTAATTTACCACATAATTTAAATAGAATTAATAAATTACATAATAACATATCTTATTATAAAAAGTTAGAAATATTTTATTCATATATTTTACCTGAAATTAAGTATTATTTAATTCAATATATTTACAAAAATTTTATTGATATAATTAAAAATAATGCCTTAGATGAAATAGAATTAATCTTAAGTCTTAAATGGTCTCAATTAAATTTTATATTAGAAAATAATTTTAAAGATAAATATAAATTAAATCAAGATTTTAATAAACAGATTATTGCTCGTATAAAATCTTGTACTGAAGATGATTTAATCCATATATTAAATATTTTAAAATATGTAGGTCCATTTATTAATACTAATACAAAAGTTCCAGAAGAATATAATATAAAAAAAGATAATAGTACCCAGATTCATAACCAGAGTTCTAATAGTTTTTATATAACTAATCGAATTCAAAATATTTATGGTGTAATTTATATTAATGAATTAAATAAAATTATAAATAGCGAAAATAAATTAATTATTATATTCGAAGAAATACACAAATTAATATTAAATAAAAATTATATAGACGTTATAAAAATTCTACATTATGTTTTAAAACTACAAAATCAAGAACTTTTAAGTACTAAATATTATGAATATTTAATAAAAAGATTATTTCATTATCTTATGATTTTTAATTCTAATTTATCTAAAACTAAATTAGATCATTTTCTATTATATGAATTTAATAATTATTTAGCTCAAGAACAAAAGTTGTATAATTTATTAAAATTATATTTACAACATAAATTTTTATATAAAATTAAAAAAGTAATTAATGATATTGAAACAACAATCCAAGATAATTTAAATTTTAATAAACCAGATTTTATTATCAAAACGTTTGATCAAAGACAGATTAATTACCATTCTGATTTAGTCTTACTAGATCAGAATAATTTAAATTGTCCTCTAAATATTAACTATGCATTTTTTGTTCTGACTTGTTCTTATCAAAATTGGCCTATTAATTATAATGATGGTTTGATTACAAAAGAATTATTAGAGCATTGTAAAAATACTAATTTAGGACAAATTATGGTAAAATACCAATATTTTTATGAACATAAATATACTGATAGAACATTAGTTTGGTTTCCTCATTATGGTGAAATTAATATAATCTATTTGAATCAAAACTTAAAAATGTTACCTATTCAATTTATGATATTGGAATTATTCATCGATGCTGATGAATTATTATTTTCTAACGTCTTTGATGCAAATTTTATGAAAAATTATTCCATAAAATTTAAAAATGATATTATTTCTTCTCTAATTTTATCAGGAGTATTAAATAAAATAAATGAATATTTAATTTTAACAAAAGAAAGTAATGCAGTTATCTTTAAAGATAATTTAATAGATCTATTTTTTTCAGAATCTCAATTTATTCAAGAAAAAAATCAAGATGAATTAATATATTCATACAAAGATATTATAAGTTCTAATATTAATCATTTATTAAAAATAAATCCGCTAACTTATTCTAATTTATACGATAAAATAAAAAATACCATTACAGTATTTGTAGTTAATGAAGAGATATTTAAAATAACATTACAACATATGATAGAAGCCGATTATATTATATATAATTCTTTAACATTAATGTATGAAAAAATTTATTATTAAAAATTGATTTATTTTATTTTAAACAATATTATTATATTATATTAATGACTAAAGTTTATGAAATTACATATGATACAATTATTAAATATTTAACAACTGATTTGCAAACTAATATATTTAATACACCTAAAAATGGATTTACTTCTATTTTAAGCTTTCCATTTACATTTGAAAATATATTGAGTAATAATTTTTATCGTTATGGTATTACAATTAAAGATAATAATAATAATAATATCAGTTTTTGGTCTAGTCTACTAATATATTATCCTGAAATTATTAATATAAACAATATAGAACTAGTTGATCAAAATACAACAAATTTAAATAAATTTAATAATGAAAATTTATTAATAATAATAGGTCAATTAAAGAATACACTTATACAACAATTTTCAAAAAAAAAATTATCTTTCTGTTTAAAAAAATATAATAAATCTGATTTAAATACTCATATTGAATCAGAAATTGATAATGTTATATTACAATATATTGTAGAAATATTAGATATAAATATTATTATATTTGATTTTCAAAATGAAAATATATATGGTATATATAAAAATGATTATATTGATTTTAATAAAAATACTATATTTTTAGCTTTATATGAATATTTTTGGGAACCAATATTATTAAATAAAAATAATTCATTCCAAAAAATATTTACGATTAATGATCCTATAATTAAAAAAATTATTAATGAAAAATATACAATTAAATATTTTGGTGAAGCTGATTTAAATAAAGAATTTAAATATCTAGAAAATAATATAATACATTTATCTACAAATGTTATAAGTCAAAATAATTTAAATAAAACTAAATTAAATCGGATGAAATTAGAAGAATTGTTACATTTAAGTAAAGAATTAAATCTAGATATTGATAATTTATCATCAAAAGAATCTACAAAAAAGAATCGTAATAAAATTACAAAAGCTTATCTAATAGGTATAATATTACAAATAAATAATTAAAATTAAATAATATTTAAAATATAGTTTATATTAATATTCTAATGAATGAAAATAAAACAAAAAAAAATAATTTTGATATTAATAAAATAAAATCCACAATAAAATTAATTGATACAGAATTAAAAAATATGATTGCTCATGGTTATACAGATCCTTTTGAAAATGAATTAAAAATTTTAGAATTATATCCAGAATTTTATGACAATTACCCTTTTTTAATTAAAAAAATATGTAAACGACAAGATATTGAAATGGTTTATCACATGTTAAATAAATTAAAACAAGTAGAAGATGGACAAACTACATTAAATCATATTGAAAAAGAATTAGGAGAACAACTAGCTGATAAATATCTAAAAAAATCAATTTAATAAATTATTTTATTAAATTAGCAGAAAAGTTTTGTAATTCAATATTATATTTTTCTATAGTTAATAATAGCAATTTTGATAAATCTTCTTTATTTTTTTTATATAAATTAGCTGATGGTGGAAAAAATGTATTAATCCACCATTTTGATGCTTCTATTTGTTTTTCTCTATATTCATGATATTTATCACCAAAATAATTATTTTCTTTAATATATTTTATTATTTCGTTAATCATTATTTGTTGCATATTTGCTAATTTTATATTTATAAATTTAAATTTATTTAAAAATGATGATGGTAATATCATATCAGGAAAAATATCATATACATATTTTGAAGAATCCATATTTCTTAAACATTGTTCTAAATTTTTAATTTTTTGTGTTAGTATAGTATTATCCTTTTTCCAATCATATTTAAAATTTTTACATATAAGATATTTTTCAGACAATGACATACGTGAAAAATATGGTTTATAAATATACATATCTTTATAAAAATAAGTTAGTATATATATTAATTTTAATGAGGGTATTGTAAATGTTTCAAAAATTTTTAGAATAAAATGTCCATTATGAGCCTGAATTTTTAATGCTGTTATTATTTCTCCTAAAATTAATTGATAACTTTTTTGTTCTTCAAAATTTTCATCTATATCTAAATTTAAATTTCCATTAGCGGTAATTAAATTTGAATATTCGTTATTTTCATGTATGGTTTTTTCAATACTTTTAATAGAATTCATATAAATAGTTGAAGAATTACTCTTTTTAGAATTATATTCTTTTGGTTTTTTCCCACCGCCAATTTTAATATCATCTGTTTGATTTTCTGAACTATTAATATCACTATCTACTCCTCCACCATAAAGTTCTAAT
>Ga0102875_1000103_pt1 | contig 37238 bp, 22 predicted proteins | sample Colrivmet1547B02_FD_78185 | JGI IMG/M metagenome (GOLD analysis project Ga0102875, IMG submission 78185) | Estuarine microbial communities from the Columbia River estuary - metaG 1547B-02 | ecosystem: Environmental > Aquatic > Marine > Intertidal zone > Estuary | place: USA: Columbia River... | reverse complement strand
ATTATGCCTAAAATTAATAGTTTGATTATCCTTATTAATCAAATTATATAAATGAGATTTACCTAAAACATATAATATATTATTTTCTAGTTTTTCATATGGTTCTATATTAATCAAATTATATTTTTTATTAATATAAGTATATTTTTTTTTGGAAATTTTCTTAGCATAATATTTAAATAATTTTATATTATTTTGAATTTTATTAAACATTTCTGTCTTTAAGAATTTCATTTTACCATTTTTATATAATTCTAAATAAATATTTAATAAAGTTAAATGATCTGAATTAGGATAAGAATATGGAAACAAATAGTTTTGTAATTCTTTAATATCATCATAGACGAATAATGAATCTAGTTTTCCTTCAGCTATTTCTACAATAGCCATAATTATAATCATTTCATTTTGACATTTTAAATAATAACTCATTATTATAGCTAAACTTGAAACTAAATTAATAGATTTAAAATTTAATATATACATACCTAATTTAGTTAAAGCTCCATTAGTTTTATCTGAATTCATTTTAATTACTTTATTAAATAATAATTTATGCAATGAATTGTCTATTTGGTCTTTTGTAGGTGGTGTTATTAAATCATTACTTAATTTTATAAAATTTTTAATTGTTTTTGTATAATGAATTAAAGATAAGATGTATTCTGTCAGGTCAATTTTTAAAATATTTGGTTTTGGATAAGGTAGTAAACTATCAAATTTATTTTTTGTATATAAATGATATGCTATACCAGGATTCGTTCTCCCAGTTCTACCTATTCTTTGAATAATTTGAGCTTGTGTTGTATAATCTTTTTTTATATATGTTATATTATAATAAGAATCAAATTCATTTATTAATTCTAAACCAGTATCAATAACATAATCAATTTCATCAAATGTTATTGATGATTCAGCAACATTTGTAGCAAATATAATTTTCATATCATACCCTTCTTTTTTATATAAATCTTTACTAACAGCGAGCTCTTTTTTTTCTAGAGATATATTTGAATATATCTCAACACATACTAAATTTATATTAATTTGACTAATTAGTTCACAACCTTTAATTGTATCTTTTTGTGTAGGTACAAAAATAATTATATTTTTATTTGAAGATAGGGCATCTTTTAAAATATCATTACAAATACTAATAGCAGTTTTTAAATAATTTTGTTTATTAACATTAGCATTTGCCCAAACTTGTTTAATTGGATAATTACTTTCACCATAAATTTCTAATTCTCCATATTTAATACCTTTAATATTAAAATAACTTTTAAATATTTGTGCATTAATTGTAGCACTCATTATAATCAGTTTAAACTCTTTTCTTTTAAGAACAATTTCTTTTAATAATTTTAACAATAGATCGATTTGGATATTTCTTTCATGAGCTTCATCAATAATAATACCATTATATTCCGATAAATATGGATCATCAGATATAATTTGAGCTAATAATAGACCATCAGTTAAATATATAAGTCGTGTTTTATCACTTATAGAATTTGAAGGCGAACCTTTATATTTATAACCAACTTCTTCTCCCAATTTAACATCTAAAGTTTTTGCATTAAATTGAGCACTAGAAATCGTTGATAGGATTTTTGGATTTGTAACTCCTATTTTTCCAGGTAAATTATTATCTATCAAATATTTTAAATAATATTTTGGAATTATAACTGTTTTTCCACTTCCTGTACCTGAAGTTAATATAATAACTTGTTTACTTTTTAGTAATTCAAAAAATTTTTGCGTATTTTTTATATCTGTATAAACTGGTAATTTATGCCATCTTTTTGCTAATTGTTTGTATTCATCTGAATAAGGCTTATTATTTAAAAAATTTGGTTTTTCTCCTTTACTATCTAATATATCTGTATATAGATTAGTATTACCTTTAGATTTATTTAAAACTTTTTTATTAACGCCTCCATGTAATATTAGTGGTAAATTTATTATATTAGAATAAAATTTATTAGCATTAGCATTAAATTCCAGATTTTCATATAATTGGTGCGAGTCATTCAATAAAATAGTTGTATCTCTCATTATAATTAATTATAAATTAATTTATAATATATTAATTATAATAATATTATAATTATTATAATATATTAATTATTATAATATGCAACGGATTGATGGAATGGAAAATGGACAATACTATATTGGTAAATGTAAATTAAACAACAATGAGAAAAAATTATCTTACAATAATCCTCATTGTACTGAATATTTTTGTAATATGTATAAAATTACAGATTGTACTAAATGTGCAAAATATTTAGTTGATCAAAAAAAGATAATATTGTACAATGAAGATTTATTTAATACAAAATTAAAATTAAAAAATATTAATGAAAATTTTAAATATTGTAAAAAAAATTGCAATAATGGGTATATTTATAATTATATTGAACGTGATGAAACAAAAAAAAATTCATTTTTGGTTGATAATTATAAGTTAATAGAAAGTTTTAAAAAATATGATTTTATAACCAAATATGATGATTTACCATATGAAATAAATTATGAAAATACATTTCCTAAACCAAAAACAGTTGTTCATTGGGGGCAAATAAAAATGTTATTAATAACTATATTATTTTTTATTAAAGTAATTGATCCCAATGAAAAAGAAGTACATATAATATATGCAGGATCAGCCAAAGGTGATAATATATTATTATTATGTAAAATGTTTCCAAATACAATTTGGTACTTAATTGATCCTAGAGAACATAATAAAAAATTATATACTAAATTAAATAATCGAGATCAAATCCATGAAATTATTAAAGACTATTTTACAGATGAAATAGCATTAAAATATTATAATCAATTTAAATCTCGAAAACATAAATTATTATTTATGTCTGATATTCGCGAAGGAACCGATGATGATAAAATAGTTAGAGATCAAGAATGTAATGCTAATTGGCATAAAATAATACAACCAGATTTTAGTTATTTAAAATTTAGATGCCCTTATGATAATCCTATTATATATAAATATTATAAAGGAGATATTTATTTACAATTATATGCACCTACAAGTTCTACAGAAACACGTATTTTATTTACCAAAAATTTGGAACCTTATGAATATAATAGTCAAGAATATCAAGGTAAAATGTTGTATTTTAATCGAATTATTAGACCATCGTATCATAAAAGCTTAATAAAAAATAATTTTTATTTTGATCATTGTTATGATTGTACATATTTTGGTTATATTATAAAAAATTATATAAAAAAATTTAAACTAGTTAGTCCATTTCAAAAACTTAATAAAAATAAAACTACTATTTATGATATTATGAAATATATCACAAAATATATTTCTAAATATTCACAAGATAAAATTAGTATTCATAATAAATATGTAAGAACCAATATTTTATAATTCAGTAATAATATCAATATGAGATTCTTCATTTGATGGAAAAATAAATTTTTGACTATATTCTGCACTAGAGCTAATCTGTCTAATATTTAGATTACGTTTAAATGTTGTAGGATATTCTCTTTTTTTGTTTGTTGGTATTTTAGAAACTACCACTATTTCATCAACACGATATTTGAATGGTGGATAACCACCATTTTTATATTGTTTATTATCATTAGTCATAATAATAAACAATATAAATTAATTATTTTTGTATATTTTAGAAAGATTAAGACCCGGATTTTAGTTTATACATATTTTATTAAATGTTTAATTGAACAACATATCCCTTTATTTGAACAAGTAAATTTAATATATTCAGAATCTTTAATATCTCCTATATAATTATTATATAATAAACGTTGTAAAGTGTGCTTTTTCTTATTTAAATAAAAATAAACATAATAATTATTTTTTATATTAGACACATGTCCAGTCCATAGAGAGCATTGATCACTAAAAATTGATTCAGATAAATATTGTTGTAATCTTTTTATATCAGTATATAATAACTTATTTTTTATTAAATTTTTTCTTTGATTCTGCATTAATTCATTTAATATATCTTTATTAGAATTATAATTATGTAAAATTTTTTGATCTTGTGGTAAAAATAAATTAGTATTTTCTTTTAAAGTATTGTTTTGATGATCTGAATTAATATCCATTATTATATTTTATAAAATTATTTTAAAGGTAATAAATTGTGTAAATTTTTTTTGGTATTAAATTAAAAGTATCATATTCAAATTTTAAAAATATCGTTTTTTGAAGTGTATCATCTGCAGTAAATTTTTTAATTGTTTCTGGTGTAACATCAATTTCTCCTTGTAAAAATAAATATTTTACATTAGAAAAATTATCATAAACTACAATTGGTAAAGTTATTAAATGACTTAAAATAAATAATTCAACTTTACCATCTGTATTGAATGATGTTTTACGAAATGTATTTAAAGCAGATTCAAAAAAATTAGTATCAGTATTAAAATAATTTTTTATAAATTTAATAATATTTTTAGACATATGAACAGATTTAAAAGCATCAGTTTGCCATTTAATATCCGTCGTTTCATTATTTTTTTTTGAAGTATTCATTTCTAATATGTTTTGAATAAAATCAATTATATTAGCTTTAAATAAATAAGTAATAGTAGTTTGTAGATCACTTATATATCCTAAATTTCTATCTTTAATATTAAATAAAGGATTATTTATCCAATAATATCCATTAATATAAGCACGTATTATGGAATCTTGATTAGGTATAATTTCTTGAATAAATTGTTTACCAAGTTGTATTAATTCAGGATATATTTCATCAATAATATCTCTTTTAATTTTTCGTATTTTTTGTTTTCCTATAGTAGGAATATTTTCTTTTCCAAATAAATCACTCATTAATTTATTCATATTTAAATTTCTTGCTTTAATTATTTTTTGGTTGGGTCTATTTGTAAATTGACTATAATCAACAATATCTGATACATAATATTCATTTTCTTGTATAAGTTCTTTAAATTGAATCCCATCCTGAATGATTTCATCTATTACTTTATTAACAAAATCTATAGCAAGTGTATCTAATAAAACTAATTTACAAGAATCATTTTTCCATTTGCAATGTAAATTTTGTGTGCATTTATCTTTTGTATTATTTATTTCACAATAATCTCGTACATTTTTTATTTCATAATCTTCTAGATAAGGATAATTATCTGTAATATAGCCGAACTCTGTTTTTATATTTAAATCTTTATCTAGATGATTTAATTTAAATTCATTATCAAGTGTTATTTTATATTGTTCAGATAATTTTTTATTCAGAATTTTATATAAAATATATCTCAACAAATGTTTTTTCTTATTAATAGACATAGTTCCACTAGAATCCCGAGTTTTATTTCTTACAATATCAATAATTTTATCTCTAATATGCAGATTTTTAGCTAAATATAAACTTAATTCTAATCTATACAAATTATAACTTTCAGTCATATAATTATGTTCTTTTACATTTTGAATCCATTTATTATAAACTTTAATATTATTATATTTTAATATATTTTGATTAATTGTTTCTTCTAAAGATTGATAAATAACTGCTAAATTTTGTTTTTTTATATCTAATTCATTAACAAATTCATTAAAAATAGGAACAGATAAATTATTATTTAATAAAATAGAAATAATTTGTATTTTGTCATTTTTTTTTATATCATAAAAAACAGCTTTAGGTTTATAATCTAAATGTAATAAATTTTCTATTTCTTTTAATAATAATATTTTTGTATTTAAATCTAATAATTTTGTAGTACTATTAGCTAAATATGTATTTATATTATCAAATTTTAAGTCATAACTAATACCAGATGGTTTTGTAGGAACTAAGATGTTATTATTATTGATATGAATTTTAATATAACGACATTTATGACGATCATCAATATATTGCATAACAATATTTATTTTATTGTGTTTAAATATATTAATAATATATTTGGCAATTAAATTATTATTGATTAATAGATTATTAATAAAATTATTTTTATAAGTAATATCATAATATTTTTTAAATTCTTCGATAATTTTACCAAAAATATTATTATGTGAATAATATTTTTGAATGATCAACTTAGATGTTTTATTTTTTGAACTAGTAACTTTTTCATCTTTTTGAACCCAATAAATTGGAAATATATAATTATTATCTTTTATTAAAATAATAATATCCCTAGGTTCATTTAATTGATTATAATTTTCAATATTCAAGCTTTCTAAAAAATATTGTTCTAATATTTCATCTTTTTCTAAATGTTTTTTTATTACCGATTCATGTTTTGTTAACATATAATAAATAATACCATTTGAACTCAATACTCCTGGAATAGCTGATAATTCACCAACAATATCATATTCTAAATATCGAGAATTTTTAATATATTCTATATAAGCTTTACATGTTTTAAAACTTTCAGCTATATCACCATTATTTAGATATGTAAAATAAACATTATTTTTATCATTATGTAAAAAATTAATAAATTTTTGAATAATCATTTCTATATCTATATTATAAATATTAGATAAAGCTATTAAAAAATAATAGTATTCATGTTTTACTGTATATTTAAAGAAATATCCAGTTTTTGATTCTAATAAATAATGATTTTGAATTTTATATTGATTATTCCATATTTTATTTAAAAATATATCTAAATATTTAGGTAGATATATAAATCTACCATCTTGTAATTTATTTGTTTCTTGTAAAATATAAATTTTATCCCCTAAATTATCTACTTTAGTTTTTTCATCAGTATCTTTAAAATTTTCACCAAGACATTTTAAAAAAAAATTTCTTTTTTCTTTATTCATAGAAGTTAATTGATCTTTTTTAAAACAACAAGGCATACATAAATCATTTGGATTATTTCCACGTGCTAAAAATCCCATATAAATATAATCTTTATTTTCAACTTCATCACATATATAAAAATTATAGGAATTATTATTATCGGGTAATTTAATAGCTTTAATTACACTTGATGTTATTTTTCCTTTAATTTTAATATTAATTTTTTTTTCATAATATTTAGTATTAGGATTCAATTTATAACCATTTTTTTGTAATTCATCAATACTATTATTCGAAATTATTTGAGGTCTTCTTTTTTTATCACTACCTGAATTTTGACATGATCTAGTCCATTGGTTTTGACCCTTATCTGGTTTAAACCCCAATCTATCTTTATCTAATGATGTTATTAATTTTACAGCCTTAGTCGAAACTTCGTAATCAACTATATCAATAACTTTATTTCGTCTTTTTGCTATTTTAGTTAATCCTTTTAATTTATCTTTTATTTTTTGATATATTTTTTTTTGATATAAATAAGTTTCTATATATAAATAAATTAAGACTTGCATAAATTCTAATATTTCTTCTAATTGTTCTTTATCTCGCGCTCCTGTGATTCTTATTTTATAATTGTCTTTTTCTTTACCTTGAATATCAATACCAATACCTGGAGGTTTTGATCTGGGCAATATTTTCAACTTTTTTAATGTCTTTTTGGATTTTTTTATAATTTTTTGATATTTTTCTCTTATTAAATCTAATTCTTTGGCTGCAACATTTAATGTAATATTAAATTGTTTAGCAATTTCATCAATTAATTCTCTATCATTTAATTCATAATTCCTCAAAAAATATAATATACGTAAATGCAATTTTAATCTATTATCATAATTATTAATTCGCTTATATCGTAAATATGTACCATATTTTGATAATCCATCTTCACGTTTTTCTTTTGCTTCTCTTTTTTTTGGGTCGATTACTAATGATACATATGTATAAAAATATCTACTAAATTCAGATAAATCATTATGATTTATAACAAAATTTTTAGGGAGATTAAATTTTACAATTGTATTAATAAAACCATATTTAAATCTATCATTGGAAGGTAAAATAAATTTTATTTTTTTATTTTCAGAATTTATTTTTTTTAATAGGTCTTTTATATATTCATACGTTTTTATAATATCTTCTATAGTTCCTTTATCAGCTTCTTTCCATGTAATTTTATATTCAATCCGTCCTGACTCATATAAATTAATCGATATAAATTTATCTGTAGATAAAGTTTTATTCTTTTCATCTGAAATTTTAATTTTAAATGCTATACCGTAAGGAGCATTTTCAAACCATTTCATCAATAATTCTTGATTACTATTTTCATCTGAATTAGTATAAAATTTATATACTAATTCAGAATCTAAAGTTTGATATTGAATAAAAGGATAAGTTTTATTTACAATAAAATTATCAAAAATCCTATATAAATTATATTTTGTCGAAGATGTAGTTCCTGTTATATTTTTAGGATTTTGTATTTTAACATGAATTATAGATTGTATTATATGATTTTCAGAAAATAAATGATTATATTTATCTTTTTCTAATTTTGTTTTTTCAACTATATTTTCAATTTCATATTCTAATTTTAAATCGATATGAATTTTATTAAATTGTAATTCAATATATTGGAATTCTTTATTATTTTGTTTTCCTAATAATTGAATTATATTATCTAATCTATCATATGAAATTAAAGGAAAATAGATATTAACATATACATCATATAAATTTTTTTTTTGTTCAATACTGGGATTGTAATTTACTCCTAATTCATTATAAATATCTAACATAAATATTTCATTATTAGTAATAAAATTATCATATGTTCTTATTATATTAGATTCATCATCTTCTCTTTTTATTTTGTAACCTAAATATTCTTTCAAATAACCTAGGTTATCTCGTAAAGTTTCATAAACCTTTGTATTGTCATTGGGTATAATGTCTATTTTTAATAATTCATTTCTTCGAATCCATTTTTGACCTAACATTACATAATCATACGATACACCTTTATCTGTTTCAAATTTGTATTCTGACCAAAAATATTGCGTTTCAGGTAATAAACAAAAATGTAGTTTTACTTTATCTTTTGCTTGTAATTTTTCTAATGATGATAAACAAGGACCTGCTGGTATGGATATACAAATTTTATTGCGTAAGGTTTTTATATTTTCATTTTTAAATATATATTGATCAGTTATATAATATTTTTTATAAATGTTTTCAATTTTAGCATCATATTGTAAATTATCTAAAGAATTATCATAGATAATTTCTAATTTATCAATATTTTTTTCCCATTTTTTATCATGAATTGCAGCACTTATTAATTTTGAAGTTTCTAAAATAGTTTTACTTTTTTCGATATCTGTACTTGCATACATTTTTGTGATTTCTTCTAAATCTAAATCATTTTCTATTTCCTCTTCTAAAATATCATCTGATATTATTTTTGTTTCTTCTTTTGGATTTTCTTCACCATCATCATCAATGTCTGATTCTTGTATACCTTCATTATAATCATCGTCATTATATAAACCTCCTCCAAATAAATTCTGCTCCAATTTATTAGCTTCAGATCCGACAAATTTATTTTTCAATTTGAGTTTAGATTGTGTTGGATTATAATTATTTAAATTATTAAAAGTTCTAAAATCAATATTATGGAATTTATTTAATATATTTAATTTATTATTAAATAATAAATCATAATAATACATAGAAGCAAATGAATAAGAAATTTTTTTTTCAGGTTGTTGACTAATATGTTTATTGAACCAAATTTTACCATATTGTGTTTCTAATTTTTTTTTTTTATGAACTGTATTATTAATATTATTTATTTGCTCCTGCATGTGGTAATTTATAAAAAAATGATAATACCAAAATTCTCCATAATATCCTTCTAATTTATTATAATTTTTTTTTGATAAATTAATAAAAGTTGTATATAAATCAGTATCCTTTATTGTTTCCAATATATTTAATATTTCATCAGGAACAATAGGTCCAATAAATATATATACTTTATATTGTATTTTTCTATTATTATTTTTAAATTTATGAATTATTTTAATAGGATCTTTCATATTATATTTATATAGAAATGAAAATTAATTTAATTTTTATACAATAGAAGAATTTAAGATAAGTCCACAATATTCTTGAGGATATTTATTATAATCAGTATATTGATAAATACCTATATTTATACTTTCTTCTATAAATTTTTTAAAAATTTTCTGAAAAAGTGGACCATGACCTATTTCTGGACAAGCAAAATGAGCCATTTCATGAATTATTACATACATCAATAAATTAATATCATGTAATTCGCCAGTTTTTCTACTATTAAGACAAATTGATAATTCTTCTCCTTTATTAACACTAAATGAGGTTATATCCATATTTTGATTATTGGTTTCATATATAACAGTTCTTTCTTTATTAAAATTCTTATCTAATAATTTAATATATTCATCATAATCTTGTAATTTATCTATATTATCCAATAAATGATATTTTAAATTATACATCTTAGTTATTATTGTAGCTAATAACTTTAATTTTTTTTCTTGATTATTATCTTTTAATATTGTATAGATTCCATTTGTTGATTTCACGTATATAATATTATTTTTATTAATATTTAAAAATATATGTATAATTATTATTATTATAAATAATAAAAAAATTTCAAACATCTATAATGTTCTATAAAATCTTAGATTTTATAGATTATTCTAAGAAAAAAATTTATAATTTTTCTTTCAATGTAATTTAGATAATTTTTTAAAATTATCTAAATTTTAAAAAATTTCTATTTTATATTATAATGGGACAAAAAGAATCCAAAGTAAAAAATAATACAGAAAGTTCAATAGGTTGGAATAATATCCACACGCCAGATATGAGTTCTACATATGCACCAAGAATTCAATTACCTGAAGGTGCAAAACAACTTATTACTGAATTGAATATAAATTCAATTATAAATCCAGATACAACTAACACTATGATATTCAGTAAAAATTTAAAAAGTTATAATGAACCAGATACAATGCAACTTTTTAATGCATTAGATCCAGAAAATTACAATAAAAAAAATCGATCTAATCCTGTTCAACCAAAATCTGTGTCTGGAGATTTAAATCTAAGAAAAGTTTTAGATGCAGAACCTAAAGATGTATCTGTACCAGATACATCTTTGTTTATTAGTTCTTCAGATGTTGCTAAATTTCTTAATGTAACTAAAATACAACAAGGAGGTAAAAAACAGAATAAACATGATGATGTATCATCTGGATCTAGTACAAACTCTACATCCGAATTATTAGAGGAAGATGAAGATGACAATGAAGATTTTGAAAATTTAACTACCGATCAAACCCAAAAAAATGAAAAAGTTATAGCAAAAAAAAGTGACAAATTAAGAAGTAATAGAGCCTTAACTAATACAGATTTATCATATTTGTCTTCTTCAGCTCATGAATCACGGTTACGTAAACCATTAAGGTCTCCGACTGAAGAAAAACATGAAGAAAAAGAAAATGTAAAATCTAATAAAACTAAAACTAAAATTCTAGATATAAAACCTAGAAAACAACCAAAAAAACTAAATGATAATATGCATCAACCAATGATCAAAGGCAAAAAAAATGCAAAATCTAAACTTGTTGAATCAACATCAAGTTATAATTCTCCAATAAATGATAATCCTAATAATTCATCTATTAGTTTACATACATCTCAAATTAATATGGTATCTGACTTTTAAAAAAATATAAAAAAATAAAAAATTTTTTATTTTTTTATAATATTAAATTAAATTTTCATATAATTCTTTAAAACTTGTATAATCTTCAATAGTATATAATTTATAATTTTTTATTGTATTAATTAAATTTTTTATTGTATTAATATAATTTTGTAAATATATAAGGTTTTCATCTATTGATTCTTTTATAAGCTTTTTACTAGTTAATTCTTTTTCAGATTTATCTTTTTTCTTTTTTACAGATTTTTCTTTTTTTTCCTTTACAGGGTTTTCACTAGTTGATGTTTTTTCATCTTTTGTTTTTTTTACAAGATTTTCATCGATTGATGTTTTTTTAGATTTTTCTTTTGTTTCTTTTATAGGGTTTTCATCAGTTGATTCTTTTATAGATTTTTCTATTTTTTTTTTAGCTGATTTTTCTTTTGTTTCTTTTCCAAGGTTTTCATTAGTTGAATCTTTTATAGATTTTTTTTTTGTTTCTTTTACAAGGTTTTTATCAGTTGAATCTTTTATAGATTTTTCTTTTGTTTCTTTTACAAGGTTTTTATCAGTTGATTCTTTTATAGATTTTTCTTTTACAGGATTTTTTCCTATTTTTTCTTTTATAGGCTTTTCTTTAACATTTTTTGTTATTTGATACTTATTAATAAATTCATTAAAAATACTACTAGCATTTTTATCAACTAATTCTAAAAATTGAATAGCAGGATTCATTATTTGATTTGTTAAATAGAAGAGATAATCAATCTTCAGATTATGTTCTTTAATATATTCAGGAGTTTCTATAATATCTCCTTGAAGTAATTGTCCTGGTTTATTTATTGAATCAATTTTAATCACTGCAAATTCAATTCTATCTCCAGATTGGGGTGTATTTCCAGGATCACGTTTAGTAATTTTATCTGCTAAATAGATATGTGCTATTTTCGTCCAATCCTTATAGGATTCTTTTAATTTTAATGTACGACTTTGTAAAAAATATTTAATATCATATTTATCATCAAACATATCTTGTAAACATTCTTTTGTATATTTTTTTGCTTGTTCAGGATCTTTCAAATTTATCAAACAATTAATAATTCCACTACAAATTTCTTTAACAATGGGTGCATTATCTCGTCGTTTTAAAACTATACCCATAAAATCTTGTTTATAATTATTTACATCAAATTCATATTTATTTCCTACATATTTTTTTTTGGTTAATATAGCAAAGGGCCAAAATGTTTTTTCATATTCACAATCATGCGGGTAGAATAATTTACTTTTAATTAATTCTCCTGATAATTTACCAAGTTGAATTGTATATTCTAATGATCTTTCATCTATAATTGCATTACCTCCTTCATAAATATCTATGTATAATTCTCTAATTATATTATTATTATGGTCTGATGTAAATATCCATCGAGGTTGTACCCAATAATAAATATAATTTACTTTATCCATATCTGACATGTCTAAATATCTCATATATTTTTTAATAAAATTTTCAATAGTTTGATAATGTTTTTGAATATCAGCATTAAAAAATAATCCTATATCTTTTTCTATATATGTTTCTATAATTTGTTGTAAATTTTTTTTTCCATTGCTTTTATTATATTTTTCAATAAAAGATTTACTTTGAGAAAATAATATTGATTCATTTGATATAAAATTAATATTTTTATATTTTAATAAATTTTTATATAATAATTCAGATAATGTATATATATCTAAATTATTGTTATCTTTGATATATTTTTTTATAAAAAATATAATATTCTCAAAAGATTCTCGAAATTCTGAAGAATTTTTAATTTCTTTTGTTATATTTTTTTTATCATAATCTTGAATAATATTTTTTAAATAATTATTTATATTTTTTTGTATTTCCTTATTATCTTCACTATAAATCCATTTATCTTTTAATGTTTTTTGTAATAAGGTTTTATTTATTAAAAATAATTTATCATAATCTAATTTTATTTCATCTTTAAAGCTAAAATCATTTTTTAATTTTTGAGTAAAACTATGAATAATTTTATCAGATGGAACAAAATATGAATTATTTTTAAATATATCAATTAACGCATTTAAAATTGGTTGACATATTTTTTTTTTTCGATTTTCATATAAATTTTCACATGTTAAATTGATTTTTTCTAATAAATGGTTAGCCCATTGAATTACTTTTATATCAAATGCAGATGTATTATCTTTTTCAACTAATTCACATAATAACCATAACCAAGGTAAATAACTTTCTTCCATATATTCTTTAATAAATATTTTTAATTTTTGTTCTAAGGGTAATTCATTTAAATACAAATATTCTGTAGACATAAAATCAGATTTATGTTGTCTGGTACTATTTAATGAATGATATTCTATTTCTGGTTTTTGTGGTAATTTTAAACTATCTAGATTATCGGTATTATAATATTCATTAAATATTTTTGTAAATAAGCATCGTTCATGATAAGGAATAAATGGTGCTAATAATGTATGTCCAAATTTAATTATTTTTTTCCATAAAATTAAAGCATCATCAAAGTTTATAATTTTTGTATTATCTCTAAATCTATAACAACTAAATATAGAATCTGTATTATGAACAATTAATGATCCAACTCCTGCATGAAAATGATGATTTTCTGTTGTTAAATCATATACATATTCTTCTGGTTCGTTATATAATTCAATTTTACGTAAATCGAATTTTGTTTCTTTTGTTATACATAATATATAATAATTTTCATTAAAATTTACTTCAACATGTTTTCCTAATTTTTTTATATTATAATAATAAGTTAATGCATCTACTGCACATTTTGTTTTATACGGAATTGGATTATTTATCTCATTATATCCATCTAGATCTTCAAGTCTTGTTTTGGGATGTAGAATAGGAAAACTATGTAATAATATATCATCAAATTTAATTTCTTGAGGTTTAATTTCTGTAATTTGAAAATTTTTTGTTATTAATAAAGAATGATCATCTGTAACTACAACTGATCCACTATATGTATTTACACGAAATAATTTTTTATATGGAGCTAATTTGTGTCGAATTATACATTTTATAGTTGTCCAACCTTTTTCTGTCCAAATTTCTACATTGTTTAAGTAAGCTGTTTCTTTATCAGAAAAAGATAAAATCTTATATTGGTTACCAGGAACTAAATCACCTATAGTTTTAATAAAAATCTTTTTTGAAATTGAATTGCGTAATAATAAAGGCATTTCTCCAATTATACTATCACCATATCTAACTATAGGCTGACACGTTATATTTTTAATAGTCAATATAAATTTTTCTAATGATGAGATAATTTTTTCATTTTGTCGATCTTTAATTTCTAAATCATATAATTTATTAATATTCTCTTTATCATTATGTTCATAATAATATTTTAGTGTATTAATAATACATGGTAATATTTCTTCATCGTACTTTTTGGCCAAAATTAACATTTCTCTACCTGTAGAGGTTGTGCAGGCAGCTATATCTCTTTTTTGAATAGGAGATGTAGCTGCTCCTAATTGACCGTATAAAGAATTTGCTGTTATTTTAATCGCATTCTGTTTAGCATCTAAAATTTTATATTTAAAAGGATCTTTTTCAGTTTTCATTATTTGTTTAATTATTTTACGTTCTTTTAATAAATTATTAAGAATAGTTGGAATAACTCCTAATTTATTATTTATTTGAGCAAATTTACGATATTGAACGGATCCATCCGAATCTTTAAAATTTGCTTGATAATATTTTACATTTGGTAAATTATCATACATTGGATCTTCTACAATTGTTTCATGACTCATATTTTTATGCATAATAGAAGATGGATATAAACTCATATAATCTTTTGTAGCTAAAGCTTCATATTCAACTCGTGGAATTGGATCAAATACCAATGCTCCCACAAAACTACTCGAATCCATTTCTATTTCTTCACGTTTTTTGGATTGACATTTTGGACATGTCCAACTATTATCATATTCATTTTCACAAGTTAAACATCGATATGATTTTTTTAATTTAATAACAGGAAAAATATACTTTTGTTTTCGATATTCTCTCAAACATAATGAAAATAATTTAATTCCTTGACCTCGTGTAAATAGAAATGATAAAGGTACATAACATACATTTGCCATTTCTATATTTTTTGTAATAATTTCTAATTTATTTATCAATAGATTAACTAATTTACAATCTTTAATACAATATTTAGCAATAATACTTCTATCTTCAGGAGATCCTTTATATAATCTAAATATATCTTTTGGTCCAATATCATCTTTGGCTTGAGACCAATTTAACTTTATTTTTAAAGATTTAATATCTAAATAAGATTTATTTTCTAATAAAATTTGTTTTACATCATTTTTTAGTGATACTTTATTTAAAATTTCAGAAATTAAATTATTTTTTTTATTATTTTTTATAATAATTTTTTTATTATAGCTATCAATATTTACTATTAAATATTTATTTCCAATTTCATCAGAAATAAATCCTTTAACTACTTCAATATGAATAAAATCTCCTATACATATATCTTGAATATTATCACAAGTTAACTCTAAATAATAATTATCAATAGATGATTGAGGTATTATTTGAATAGATAAAATATCACCTCTGATAAATTTAGATGATACAAAATCTAATTTATAGGATGGTAGACTAAAAGTTTTTTGAATATCTTTCATTAGATCTATATGAATTCTTCCTGGAGTTTGCCAGAATTTTAAAAGATTATCTCCTAAAGCTGAAGACGATAATTTTATTTCTGTAAAGTTACATTTAAAATATTTTAATTTAGACATAAATGAGATATCTATTTTTAATATATCTTTACATCTATCAAAAATATATTTTTCATCAAAAAAGAAAATATTATATCCTGTTATAATATCACAATCACTATTTATTAATTCTGTTATAAATCCATAAATAAGTTCTGTTTCAGTTTCATAGCTTTCTACTATAATATTATCTAATGGGCTTGTATTTTTTAGACAAGCTATATATTGTCTATAAGGTGTTGATTCACCTAAGTATGTATATGTTGCACCAATTTGAATAATAGCATCACCTGATCGTTTAGCTTGAGGAAATTCACCATCTATAGAATTACATTCAATATCAAATGCACATATACGTAAAGGTGCATTATAATCTTTTTTTTGAGGAATTAAATTTGTCCAATCTATACTAATCTCTATATTACAACGGGATATTTTATCATCTTCATGGATCAAATTATAATTCAATACTTCAACCCAACCACATCCATTAATATTTTTAATATGAAAACATCGTAACATTGATAAAAGATTAGCCTCATATAATTTAAATTTATATTTATTATTTTCGATTGTAACTTCATTATTATCAAAAAAATATTTATATTTTTGTAAACCATCAACATTATTAAAAACTAATCTTGCAAAATAATATTCTTTATCATTTGTAAATCCTTCTGCTTTTTTAAATTTATGTAATTCTAGTCTTATCAATGAATTTTTATATTTATAAAAAATTTTTTTATTCTCTTTACTTTTTAAAAAAGCTTCTAAATCCATTAATAATGTTTCATTATATAATTTAGTTTTAGTTTGAAATTTATTAGGTAGTAAAATATAAAAATATGGTGTAAAATTTTTAATTTTACCATATACTGATTTACCATCTAAACATCTTCCAAAAATATGAATTATATACTTTCCTGGATTAATTGTATCTTCATCTTCTTCTTCTTCATGATCTTCTAACCAATCGTATATTTGAAATTCCAATTTATCATTTTTTGGCATAATATTCATATTATACTATAAACAAAAATTATCTTTATCAATTTTTTATTTAAAAAAATAAACTTTGAATATTACTTTGTGGTAATATTTTTGCATAAGATACAACATTTTTAGTAATATAATATAAAGTTTTATTGTGTTTTTGTTTTTATTTTTTTATTATTAAAAACTTAATAATAGTTCAAATTATTATATCTAATGGATTTATTAAACTATTAATCACTTATTGATATTAAAAAAGTATGCTGATCTTGTTTTTTTTAATGATAATTCTAAATTTTATATAATTTTATATAATTTTATAATTTAATCAGATTTATAACCTCGGCTAGATAGATAATTAAATTGCTTTTGATCAAGACACACACACCCACTGTTTTTACCCCAATTACATGATAAATTTGTTGGAATAAAATTAGAATATTGTTTATCATTTGATAGAGCTATTTCTGGTGGTAATTTCCATTGTGTATATTTACAACAATCACGCGAACATTCATTTAAATCTATCTTAAATTTATCATTTTCATCATCTATATTATTTTGATTAAGTAAGGTAAGCTGTTCCTTGATTTTTTTTTCATAATAATTATCATTCAATGGTAATAATATTAAAAAGAAAATTACAATTAAGATTAGAGTTAAAATTAATGTAATAGTATTACAATCAATAACCATATATAATTATATTTAGATTTTAAATTATTTTTCTCGATTTAATATATGGAAAATAATATAATCAATAAGGTAACATCTAATAATGAAGAAAAACTTGATTATATGAAAAAATTTTTAGATATTAATGGTAAATATAAAATTGATTTTATAAAATTGAATAATAGTAAATTATTAGGATTATTTACTATGGATAATAAGTTATTAATAACAGGTAATTATAATTTTTTTGGTATATATCAAGGAAAACATAATTTATGGATTTGGGCATCTTCTATACCAGGCGTTGATAAACAAGTACTTCATAATATACAAAAAATTAAATTATTTAATTATTTATTTGAACCATATGAGGATGATAAAAGTAATTTTTATTATCAATTATTAACTCAAGATGTTATAATGGTTAAAAATGAAATTCAAATACAATGGATTAATGAATTATTATTGTATCTATCTAACAGTTTATTTTATTTTAATCCTATAAATTCTGATGAGAACATGCAATTTTTAACATTAAATAATATAAAAGAACAATATATTTAATTTATTTATAATTATAAAAATTATTATTTAATATGCTTTAATAAACGTTTTTTTTCTTTAGATTCTAAGACATTAAATTCAGTAGTCTTATCAATTTTTAAACACAATTCTATTTCTTTAATACCAATATTTTTGTTATATTTATTTAATATATTAATCAAAATATAATCGTTGTGTTTTTTAATTAAATGATTACATATTTTATTCAACATTAATATTTCTTGATTTGTTTTATTATTAATCAATTTAGATAAATTCATAATATTTTTTTTATTTATATTTTTCAGAGATGTTTTATTTAAATCAGAACTAAATTTAATATCATCGTATAATAAATCATGTGAATTATTTTTATTAATCCAAAAAGATGTATTAATACATGTATAAAATCCATGAATATTTTGTAAATACCAATTTTGATCAGTATAAATACTAGTTTCGACATTGTCACCCTTTGAAATTGAGTCTGATACTTTGATCATAATATTCATTATTTCATCAAATGGTAAAGAAGTTTGTTTTAAAATTTTTTTGAAATAATTTTCATGTATCATAAGAGGTAATAATACTTTTTCATTTTCATATAATTTTATAAGCGTTTCATAGTCTAAATAATTATTTAATACCTTTTCTGTTGATTCAAATAAACCTATATCAATATTTTTTTCTCGAGATTTTTCAATGAAACTGTTAATATCAGTTTCATATAATATATTATTATCTTTTAAATGAAAAGATAATTCTTGTAATAAATTAATTAATCTTCGAATATCAAATTGCGAAAATTGAATAATTTTATTTATTAAACTATCATAATTTTCTAATTTAATACCTTCTTTATTATATATGTCAATGATTAATGGTTTTAATTCATCATAAGATGGTCTAGTAAAAATAATTTCAGTACATCCTTTTTTTAAATCATATAATAATTTAGAATGACGATTATTAGATATAAAAATTAATGGAAAATTTTTCGATTTATTATTTTCTTTATAAATATCTAAAATATATTTTTTTTCATTTGTTAAAGTTATATTTTCTGTTTCATCAAAGATTAAAGCTATTTTATTAAAATTATTTTTATTAAATGATATTTTAGAATAAATGGAGTTTGAAAAATTATGATAATCATTAAAGTCGTCGTATAATCTATGATCTTTGATTTCATTAGGATTAATAATTCTAACATTATATCCATTTTCTTCTAAAACTAATTTAATAATTAAAGTTTTTCCTATACCTTGATAACCAGAAATAATTACAGTTAACTTTTTACTAATATTAATATTATTTAACCAATTTAAAAATTGGTCAATTTGTATTTTATTTCCAACAATTTGTGATATTTGAGTAGGCCTATATTTATTAATCCATAGATCATTTTCCATATAAACTATTATTTTATAAATAATAACACCGTTTAAATATATATTTTATCGAAAAATATCTAAATTCATAATAATATGACGTTTAATAAATTATATATCTATTGAAAATATTATAATATTTTCTACCAGAAATATCTAAAATTTATTTTTTATAGATTTAAGAAAAAATAAATTTTAAAAATATTTTCTAATTCATTATATATAGATATGAGTAATTATGATAGTAATAAATATGAAAAAAAATATGAAAAAGATGTTCATATTGATAATGAAGTTAAAAAATTATTTAAAAAAAATAATGGTATAATTACAACAGCTGATTTTATGAAATTACGGCATAAATATGATGATGCCGAACTAGTTGAAAATATTCAAAGATTATATTTAGAAAAATATAATTTAATTAGTAAAAAAGCAAAAAAATTTGCTAAACTTGTTCGAGAAAAATATGGCGATCAACAATATCCTTTTCATCAACTATTATCAAAAACAAAACTATTTGCTGCTAAATATAAAATGTCTCCTGAAGAATATGCTGAATTTCAACGTATTTATGAACAAGAACTTGTTGGATTAAAAAGTCCAGATGTATTAGCAGTTACAACTAATATGATGAAACTATTAGGATCAGTTAATATTGATTTTCAGGGTTTTGCTACTAAATTAAATGACACAGATTATAAATATTTACAAGAAATTCTTAAATTATATAGTGTATCTAGACCTTTACATGCTCAAGTTCTATTACAATCTGTTCAATATAGAGATTGTGATTTTGAAGCTCTAACTGGAGAATTTAGAAAAGAATTGGGACATAGACCAGGTGATAGTATTCATCCCGTCATTGCTGCATTGTTTTTACCTAAAATTGATATCTTAGAAACACATTTTCTTCATTCTAATATTGCTGGTATTGTAAAAGCCCGATATAATAATGAACCTTTATATACTCGTCCAGACTTTGTTCTTTTTGATGCTCTCATCAAAGATCCTAATGATGTAGTATGTGATAATCGTTCTAGTGTTCTCGATTTACTAAATCGTAGTCAAATTCAATATCAATTATGGAATTCCGTTCTTAATCTACGTAATGGTCAATATTATAATTCTGTATTTAGAGAATTTATTACAAGCATTGATGTTTGTAAACTAAATAAACAAGATAACCCAGATTTAATTTATGGACGATATGACGGAACAGTTTTAAAAAGATTATTAGCTACATTTTCTTTTAGACCAACAATCGTTTCAACTATGCCAGTTTATAATATTGTAAATATGAATCCTTATCAACAAAATATACGACCAATTGTAACTTCTGTACCTATGATTAATTTAAAACTTCCTGCTAGTTTAGATGACGAGACCCCTATTAGCCTTCAAGATGCTCTTGAACAACATCAATTTTTTATTGAAAATAATACTTTAGTTCCTAGACATACAAGTTTAATTTATTCACGTGGAGTATTATTCTTTTTTGTTGACCGTCGTGCGAATATTATTAGATATAATGATATTCAACCATTTAATGTTGCCAGGCTTCCTATTGCTGTCTCTGGTTTCGAAAGATTAAATGATAGAGAAATTGATTTTGATCATATAATTAAACTTCGCGGAGACGTATATCAATTACGATCTATTGTAATTGCAGAAATTAACCGAAACACTCCAGAAAAAAATATTGTTGTTGGATCTTCTACACTTGTAATGATACATCCAGATATCTCTAATAATATTTTCAAAGAAGAATATTTTATATATGACCCCGTGAATGTTATCGATTCAATAAAGTCTGAAACTGGTACATTAGTTAATCGTCCTCCTATTTCTCAAATATATGGAGGTCCTGGATTAGGACCCGAAGGTAGATCATTTATAGAACTCGCTAGAAAACGTGGTATTATTTTTATGTATGAACTTAAATCTGGACAAGCTGTAAAAAATAATGAAGATATTACTTTTTAGATTATATAGATTTAAATACAATTTATATAATTAATTTATATGAAACCATTAATTTTAATTGATACATCCTATACATTATTTTATCGATTTTTTGCAACTATAAGATGGTATACACTTGCGTTTTCTGATGAATTTAAAATATATAATGATCCAAAATATGATTGGGCTATTAATAATACATTTATGGAAAAATATAAAAAGATGTACCTACAATCAATTATTAATTTAATTAGTAAAGATATTTTTTTTAATTCAAATCTAATTTTTTGCATGGATACACCATTAGAAAATTTATGGAAAACAGAATTATACTGTAATTATAAAATAACCCGTAAAGCTCTTATTAAAAAATATAATTATGGTAATGTATTTAAATATACTTATGATAATTTAATACCACAAATTATACAAAATTATCATAATATTAAATATTTACAGATTAATAAGATTGAAGCAGATGATATTATTGGTAGTATTTGTTTATATTTAAAAAGTGTAGATAGTCAACAAATCATATATATACTATCGGGTGATCAAGATTTTTTACAATTAGGTCGAAAAAATATAATTTTTATAAATTATAAAACAAAAAAAAATTTAAGCTTAACAGAAGATGAAGCTTGTGAAAATTTAAAAAAAAAAATTATTTTTGGAGATAAATCTGATTGTATTGAAGGTATATTTCAAACAGGATATAAAATAAAAAAAAAAGATTTACTTGATGATGAAATTCTAAATAATTATTTAAATAATAATTTAAAAGCTAAACAAAAATATGAATTAAATAAAAAAATAATAGATTTTAATTATATACCAAAAAATTTATATAACAAAATCATAAAAAAATATTTAGATATCTTTAAAACTTAATAATGATCAATACTTTATAGTAAAATAATAAAAACATGTTATTTAAATACTTCTTTGTATTTGTGATTAATAGATGAAAAAAAATAATTTTTTTCATCTATTGATTTCTCTTAATTATATAAACTAAATATTTATATTCATTATTTCCTTCTTTTTTAATACTTGTAGATTTTATATAATACATTTAATTTGTGTATTTTTGATAAATTAATTGCTGTTTTTTTAATTATCTAATAATATATAAAATATTTTTATTATTCATCTACATTTATTAATAATCATCAATCTTACAATTATTTCTATTATTTGATATACCTGATAAAATTTATGATATTTATTTTTATTATGATGTGATTTATGATCTTTATGATAATTTAGGTATTTTTTATAGCGCTTAATTTTACGATACTCTTCTGTTGATCTTTATTGTTTCTCTTTTAGATGAACTTCATCTTCATATTGTTTATCTACATAATCTTATTGATAGCTTTCATATTGCTTATATTTATGATAGTCTTGTTGATAACTTTTATATTATCTTTATGATGGTCATATTGTTGATTTTACTATTGCTTATCTTGAATATAATAATTATTAAAAATTTGTTGAAATATATCATGCTTTAGAGTATAGTATTATGAGTTCATGTCAAAATTTATAATGAAGTAGGTTTAGAATGGCGAGTTTGACTTTGAGGTCTTTTGTCAAATAATTGATTCGTAGTATTTTTTTCAAAAAATTTTTCAAAAGGATAATTTTCTACAAAATAAAAATTTTGAAATATATTATACTCAATTTCTTTAAAATATGATAATAAAGATACTGTATATATATTTATAGAATTTTCATTATTCGGAAATAGTGAAATCAATGATTTTTGATCAATTAGTGACGAACAAGCATTTTTGTCCATAGTAGACAAATTTAATGTTTGAATAGTATCCATATTATACCTATACAGAAAATATTTACAAATTAATTTAATGCATATTTAATTATATCATTAAAATTTTTAACATATTTAACAATAAAATTATCATCTATTAAGCATTTATTTCTTTTTTTGATAATTTCTAAGGTTTTATTATTTTCTTTGGGAATTAAAACTAATTTTATTTTACTTTGTTTGGCACCTTCTAATTTTTCTTCTAATCCACCTATCGTACTAATTTTACCTTCTAAATTAATTTCACCTGTAATGGCTATATGATGTTTAATAGTTTTATCTACTAATAACGAATAGATAGCTAAAGTCAAGGCTGCACCAGCCGAAGGACCATCTTTAGGTACTGCTCCTTCAGGACAATGAATATGAAAACCCATTGGTTGTTTTTCCCAAAGCTTTAAATATTTATTTTTATATTCTTCAAGTAAATAATTCCAAGCTAAAGTACAAGCTACTTCCATACTTTCTTTAATTATTTTTTCTAAACATCCTGTTGTTTTTAAACTTAAAGCGGGTACACTTGGCATCCATAAGACTTGAATTGGTAAAATTCCTCCCATACCATATGATCCGGCAAATAAGCCATTTACTACTCCTTTTTTATCCATAGTATGAATACAATCTAATTGATTTTCTAATTTATCTTTTAATAAAGTTTTAATAATAGGTAATGTAATCATGAAAGGATATTTTACAAAAACTTCAATTGGTCCATTACTTGCATTTCTTTCTATTGAATAGTTTCTATACTCATTATCTTCGATCAAATCAATAATTGGAATTTGTTTAATTTTTAATGGTTGATCAATTAAATTTAATAAATTCAATTCTCTAATTATATTATACATTAAAGCTTTAATTTTTCGCACACCACCTTCGTGTGTATAAGTATTAATTATATATTTAATTATATTATCTATAATCATTATATCATTTTCATTTAATCCCATATCAGTTAATATTTTAGGTAAAATATAATTTTTAACTATATTTATTTTTTGACTCAATAATAAATATTTAGTTTCAATACTTGTTATTCTGTCTAATAATATAGGATTAATATTATTAATATTATTAAAACTAAATATCATAGTCGCACGAGATAAATCAATATCTATTCCGTGAAAATATTTATCTCTAAAATGGGAATTTTGTATAGGGTCTGTCAAATGAATCAATATATTAGTAATCTCTTCTCCTTTATGAGTTTTTGATATTTTATCTAATTCATCAAAATAAATAATAGGATTCATACATTTGCTAGTAATTAATCCATTAACAATTCTACCATAAATAGAACCTTCATATGTATAAGAGTGTCCTTCTAGAAAGGAAGCATCAGTTGCTCCACCTAAAGATATAAAAATAAAGGGTTTATTCATGGCTTTAGCAATGCCGTCTTTAATTAATGTAGTATTATGTGTAACTATAAAATTTCCTAGTACAAATCTATTATTACCATTTATTGTAAAACCATAATAATTATCGTATTTTGATTCTGTTATAAGTATATTATCATACATTAAATTTAATTCACAATTTTTGATAACTGTTTTATCAAAACATAAAAATGGTAATTCGGTTAAATTATATCCATAAATATCAATAATATAGCTATTATTTTTAGTATTTAATTTTGTTAATAAACCCAATGATCTTGTTAAAAATATGATATCTGTAGCTAAAGTATAAGATATAGTATTCAAACTAAAACAAGAATAACCTTTAAAACTTTGTTTTGAAGATAGTGCAACTCCTTTAGAGTTGATATTTTGATCATAAAAATTATCTAAAAATATATTTTTTACTGAAGTATTGTCTAAATTTTCTGAATTTAATGTTTGGATTTGTAAATAATTTAAATAACTACATGTATCAATTATACCAGCTAATAATTTTGAACGTATATCTATAGTATTAATTTTATATATATCAGGTATTATTTTATTAAATTCTATAAATTTATTTTCAGATATAAGTCTATAATATTTTAATACATAAATTAAATATGCAAATATAAAATCATTTGTAAGTATATAATTATTATTTATATATTTTATATTCAAAGGTTGATTAGTAAAAAAATCTTTAAAGTTTTTAATTATATAATTATATATTGTATTATTGTTAAGTTTAATATTAAAAATAATGTCCGTATCATCATTTGATTTAATAATTAAATATTTTTGGTTAGTTATATCAGGTCTTTCTGTAATATAAGAACCTATTAATAGACCCAATAAATAAGGATCAAATATAATATCTTGAGGTTTAAAATTAATTTGATTTCGATAAGCTTTTAATTTATATTGAATAAATTTAGGTAATCGTAAATAATCTTCAACTGTTATTTCTAATATGTTATCTGTTGTAGATATAATATTATCTAAATAATAGTGTGCATCAGATTCTGAATTAAATTGTGTATAACATAATTTATATAAATTAATATCAAAATATTGTACGATAAAAATTGGAGATTTTTGGGCTAGATCTTTCTGTTTTGCATAAAATTCTACTGTATTATATTCTTTTTCATACAAAATTATATTTAATTCATTCATTTTAAGACATAATATATGGTCTCCGTTAACTGTATATTTATCTCCTATTTTTGTGTATATATCATATAACATATTACAACCTTTTCCCAAAGATAAAACAGTTCGTGGTTTAGAATCATCACCCATAAGTTTATCTCCAATTTTAATATCTTGGACATTAATAATTTGTCCATTATACATTAATATGGGAGTGTTTTTAGCAAAACATTTTCCATTACCAGGCGGTCCCCATAAACCAATCATATTCCCTTTTGCTTTAGGATTTTTTATTTCTTGACCCATAATTTGAATTATTTGTTTTTTAGCATCATCATGACCATAAATTGCTTTATCCATTAATGTTTGTAAATTAAGTAAAAATTTTTTTATACAATTTGGTTTTAATAAAGGTAAATTAATACCCATATATTTACCAAAAGGTATTTTCATCAATGCATCAAACCAACTTCTTAATTTATTTTCGGATGTTAAATTTATTTGTAATGTAGTATATATTTCTAAAATATGATTTTTTTGTATATTTGAAATTGGTAATTGTAAAATTTGAATTAAATTTGGAATTTTTTTATTTTTATATTTTAAAATATTATTAAAGTTTTTAATAATCTTTGATTTTTCTTTAGTTTGTAGTTTATTAAAATATGTAAATAATTCAGTATTTAAATTCAATCTTTTAGATTTAAATAATTTATTAATAATTTTATTAGCAGTTTTTCGATTTTTATTATCATTATCTCTATCATTATTACTGCCATTATTGTTATCACTATCGTTATCACTATCATTATCACTATCGTTATCGCTATTATTATCACTATCATTATTACTACCATTATCACTATCATTATCGTTAATATTAGTTTGATTGCTATCATTATCGCTAGTACCATCACTAGTACTATCATTAGTATTATTTGAATTAGAACAGTTTGAAATTGTTAAAAAATTTTGAATTTTTGGATTAATATTATTATCATTAATATATAATAATTTACCAAGATTTTTATTTGGATATAAATAGCTTAATTTTAAAATGTTATTAAAGATTTCCTTAATTGTAATAAAGTCAATAACATTTTTAGGATTATTGATGATACAAGTAAAGTTTTTGCCGTCAATATTTTTTAAATTTTTTTGTACTTCAATAGAGGAATGTTTATTAATATTGATTAAAAATTGTAACACTAACTTAGCAAATTTAAGTAACAAAACTAAATCTTTATTATATAAATTTAATAGAGTATTATTATTTAATAATTCGGCAAAATTTATATAATTATTATATAAATTTTTACTAGCATCATATTTTCTTTTTTGTGAAATCATAGTATATATGTTTTAAATTTTTAATTTTTAGATAGATTTTAGATTATTATAATAAATATTTAATCGATTCAATTTTATATTAATAATATATTTATTTAAATTATATTTATTTACTAATAAATTAAATAATTTATCGATATTTGGTTTATTTAATTCTAATTGGTTTTCTTCAATATGGATATGACTAGCATTAATAAAATATTGAATTGCATTAGTATAATCATAATTATCTCCAATATTATAGCCCATATTTTTTAATTCATCTAAAGTTTTTTCAATAGATTTGGTTTTTATATATATATTATAGATATCATTAGGTTTTATATTTTTTATATGATAACAATAATCACAACCAAATAAAATACACAATTCAATAAATTGATTATATGATAAATTTAATTTATTTAATATAGTATTTAATGTAATTTGAATTGGATTTTTATGATTAGATATAAAATTTCGAATAATAATAGGTGATCCAAAAGTTAATATATCCATATCTTCGGTTAGAACAGCATAGACCATATTAGTTTTGCATAGATATGATAATTGTGAATCTGCTTCTTCTGGAGCATCAATATATGGAATACCCATTAATATTAATAATTCTCTACATTGGTTCATTTGTGCTTTAGTTATCCAAACACTTTTTTTTAAATATTTAATTTTATCGGTACTTGTTAATACATTATTTAATTTTTCTAAAGCTTTTAATTTGTTATTTTTTCTAAGTTGAATTATTTTTTCTTTAATTTTAGGTGGTTTTCCATCAAATACATAAATTGGAATAATTCCTTTATCTAAAAAAAATATAGTTTTATTAAATAATCCCAAAATATGTGATACCATTTCACCTGTTTTACTTGTTAATTTAGATTCATGATTTTTACTAGCTATAACGACTTGGTAAATTAGGATTGAAATATCAACAGCTATTTTTTTTCCATAAAATGTATTCCTATCAATTTCCTTAATAGTATCTGAAAAATGTGATAAAAAATATAATAAATTTTTTATTCCCATCAAATAGGTTTAATATTATACTTAATATTTCTTTAATAACTATTATTAATATTTTATTTAAATCTAAATATTATTTTCTGCGTAATAGTAATGAATTATCAAGTGTTATCTCCTATACCAACTTTTATTACTGCGGATTCATTTAAAGAAGCCATTAAAAATTATATTAATATGAATTATAATAGAAATATTAATTATATGATAATTAAATCAATGCAAGAAAAACAAGAAAAATTTTTAAGAGCTCATCTTTCATATTATATGAAAGATGACCGTCAAAAAGTTAAGATTGTAATGACCCCTATTCCTAATCCCAATATTACTTTAAATCCTGTTATTCCAACATATACATCAGCAATTGAAAATCCACTTAGTCCAACATCAAAAGTTATCGAAGTAGTTCCATCAGTAGAACATGTACCTGTTCCCATTCCAAGACCTGTCAGACCAAATCCTTTAATTTCTACTCCAATTTTATCACCTGATTTACAAAATGATTTACCATTTATTCCTATAAATGGTCCACCAATTTTACCACCAGCATTATCACCCATATCTGCAGTTACACCAATACATGAGGTATCACCATTTTTATTATCTAATTCACCCATTATTCCGCCATTTAATTTACACCATCTATAATTAAAATTCCAACATAAATAAAAAAATTATTCATCTATAAAATCACATTCGATTGTAGAAAGTATAGATTCATTTGTATTATATTTAATTAAAAAATCAGTTCTATTAAATTTTTTATCTAAAAATAAAATTTTATTATTAATTATAAAGTTATTATGAATATTAAACTCTATATTAACTTTATAATATTTTGCTTTTTGTTTAGTAATATTTTTTAGTTGAGTTAATTTATCTTGATGTTCTCTATAATATGTTATTGTATTCCAAATTGTCTGTAATCGAGGAATAATATTATTAAGAAAAATATCATTTTTTGGAATTGAAACATTATGAGCTTTTTCTAATTTCCAATAAATTATTTTATTAAAATAATAATCTTTATAAATTTCAGGATATAAAATTTTATATTCATCAAACATTTTTAGTAAAAAATCATTATATTTTATTTCATCCATATTCAATCTTTTTGGTATAATATATTTACTTTTCCATTCTATATTACTACCTTCAAATTCTGATTTATAATTCTTAGGATAAAATTCAATTATAATACCTTTTAATAAATTTTTATTAACAGATAATTTAGAAGGAGTACTTGATAAAAACATTTGTTGATTTTCTGTAGCTAAACTATCATTAATAGATTCTGTTATAATACATTTTTGACAATCATCTGCTAAATAATCATGTTTAGATTTATATTCTGTAAATTTACATTGCCAAAAATCACATATATCTAAATCACAACATATAAGCTGTTGTTGAATTTGACAATAGTAATAATAAGGACAAATATCACCAATTATATTACCATTAATAATAATATTTCGTGTAACAGGACATTTAATTTCTAACATTACACCTAACTTTGAAGAAAATTTATTATCTAAGGTATATTTTGAACAAATTCCATCAGGGGAAGCTCCTAAAAAAGGGTATTTTTCAGATGGTAATACGCCAAATTCAGCAACTTTTACATTATATATATGTTCATATAATAAAGTTGCAAGTGGTTCATATTTTCGACCATGGAAAACTGTAGCATTATCCATAAATGGATGATCAGGATCACACTTTTTAAGAATAAAGGATTCTAAAGGTTCATATGGATTCATATTAATAGCTGCAGCTGTATCAGAAGCTGTTATCCGATGGAATCTATAATTAAACCATTCTATAGAGCGTTGAATAGGTTGGGGTAGTTTTTGTAATTTGTTAAATTGTTTTTCTAATTTAATATAATTTTCAGGTATTTTAATACTATCTCCTTTAGAGCGCGGTGTAGAAAGATATATATAATTATCATCCCAATTTAAATTTTTATTAAATTTATAAGCTAATGTAAATAATTTTGAAAATATCTTATTTATAAGAGTAATTTGATCACGTATATTTAAATTTAAATTTTTAAAATCAGAATTATAAATTTTTAAAATATTATCTTTTAGTTTATTGTATGTTGTACAAGTAATTAAATCTAAATTTAATTGAGGAAATTCATTAGATAACGTATTTTCTTCAGTATATATCTTATTTAATTCATTTTTTAAATAATCCGTAACTGTATTTAATAAAATATTTAATTTTTTTGATACCATTACTAAATCATAATAAATATTCTTTAAACCTTTAAATTTAGTTAAGAGGGCTTATATCTAGATAAACCCTCTGACTAAAAAGATTGAAAAAATAAATTATAATTTATTTTTTCAATATAATATTAATGGCTGATACTATTAATAATATGATTTCTGATAATATCTCTTTAAATTCTAATTTAAATGAAAGTTTATATGAAACTATGTGTGCATATAGAATTGTATTAGAAGAAGAATATAATAATGAACTTCTTATTATAAAAGAATTAAAAAAATATTTATATTCATCTGGTATAGCCGTTAATAGTATTAATCAAACAATTTTTGATTTTTATAATTATTACGGAATCGATATATCATTAGAAACTATAGAAAATATTCGAGTACTACAACTTAATATGATGAATATATTAAATAATATATTTAATCAAAATGAAAATCCACAAGAAGCACCACAAGAAGCACCGCAAGAAACACCACAAGAAACGTCATCATATAATCATTCTGAAATATCACAAGATAATCAAACCGAAATATTCCAAGAAAATAATAATCAATATACAGATTTTATCGAATATAATAATTTAAGAAATCTTTTTACATCATTAATACAAGTAAATACAGAAAATACAGAAAATATAATTAATCCAGAATTTCAAGATGTAGTTGTATCATTAGATGAGGAGGCTTTAAAAAATTTAATCAATAAAAAATTGCAAGATAACTTGAATATTAAATGTAGTATTTGTTTGTCACAATTAAAAAAAGATGAATATATTATAGAACTCACATGTTCTCATAAATATCATAAGGAATGTATAATTCCTTATTTACAAAAGTATAACCATAAATGTCCTATCTGTAGAGTTGAATTAGGAACAAAAAAATATAATATTTAATTTTAAATTATGATTGACGACATTCAGTTGTATTACCCATTTGACCAGATGCAAAATTAGATTCAAAAGCATAATGATTTTTATCATTATCTTGTTCATTTACAGATTTAGTTTGATTTTGACTTTTATTTAGTTTATTTACTTCATCTTGTGTACAATCACATAAGATTACTTTATGTATTTTATCTGCTAAGTTCTGAGAGGGTAAATCAGATATAACTTTATTAATAGAAGGATCTGACACCTTTGAATTTTGTGGTGAAAAACTATTGGTTTTTTCACCAGAACTTTTTAATTCTTGTTTTTCTAAATTAGGTTCTACTAATTGTAATAATATTTTTAATTGAGTTTTACTATTATCATCTAATAATTTGATGCTAGGTATACTTACATTAAATTTAATATACAAATCTCCTCTTAAATCAGATTGTAAATATTTCATTCCTTCATTTTTTATTTTTCGTATAGTATTTACATCTGTTTTTTCTCGATATGTTAAAGATAATTTTCTATTATCTAAGTGAGTAATAACTGTATTAAATCCAAATAAAGCTTGATATAATTTAATATCTAATTCAATAAATAAATCATTTTCATACCGTTTAAAATATGGATGTATCAATTCGTTGATCGTTAAAATTAAATCTGTTTTTAAATTTTTATATTGATTTCCTTTACCTGTTAAATTGATTTTATTATTATGGGTCAACCCTGCTTTTAAAGGTATTTGAATAGTTTTTGATTTTTTAATAAAACAATTACCTTTACATGTGTTACAAATATTATTATCATCTTTAATTTTACCCGTTGCATTACATGTTTGACAATTTGCTATAGATTGTTGAATCATAGGACCTAATCTTAATAATTGTACATGGACTCCTTTACCATTACAAACACTACATATATTAGGTTTTCCATTTTTAGTTCCTTCTCCATTACATAATGAACAGAATACATTTTGCATATAAGTAAAATCAATTGTTTCTTCATTATAAATTTGTTCTAATGTAACATCTAAAACTTTTACAATATTTTCTTGAGGCTCTCTAGATCGTGATTTAGATCCAAAAACAGTATCAAAATTATTAAATTGATTAAACATATTACCAAAAGCTCCCTCAAATGGGTTTTGAGCTTGTCCATCAGTATTAAGTATATCAATACCTATTCTATCATATAGTTCTCGTTTTTTGACATCTAATAAAATTTCTTTAGCTTCATTAATTTCTTGAAATTTTTTTGTTATACTTTCTTTATCTTCACTAATTGATCTCTTATCTGGATGCCAAATTTTAGATAATTTATTAAAAGCTTTTTTGATTTCAGCCTCAGTTGCATTTGGCGAAACTTCTAATCTATCGTACAAAAATGTATCTTTAACCATTAATAAATTAAATAAATGATCTTTAATTAATTTAATATTAATTTATTATTTAAAGCAAAAAAATTGAAACAATTTTCAATTGTTTAAATTATTTTTAATTATTACCGAAAGAAAAATAATAGAAAAATATTATTTTTCTAATACCAAATTTTGATTTTAAAATCTAATCTAGTTTTTCTAAATCATTAGTTGTTACTTCATAAAGTATTGGTTATTATGGGAAAACATAAAATCAGAAAATATTCAAAATTAATGTCGTTGTGTGTAGTTGGAGAAAGTAAACCATTTTATACATCATCAATAGAAAAAATTAATCAAGATATTAAATCTTATATTTGTTTTTTTTCTTCAGGGCCAACTGTTCATGTTAATACTTTAAATGGTTATTTATTCACCTGTAATATATTAGAATTATATGATAAAATCAGCACACATATAACTAATGAAAGTTATTATATAATTAGTATAATTATAAATAATGTTGTATTACAATCACCATATCTTATTACAACTGTTCATATGTTAGCTCCATATATACAAACTACTAATGATGAAATCCAAATTACACTTATTAAAGAATTCAAATCTACAATTTTATCTAATAGGAGTGAAAATTCCAAATATACATTTAATTTTAGAGTATCTACACTTGAACAATTTTATTATAATTTGGATTTATGGAAAGACCAAAAATTAATGAATATATTAAATATGAATTATATATTATCATCTTGTACAAAACTTAATTATATTAATAATTCTAAATATTATTTAAAAAAAAGTAAATATAGAATATACACTATCATTTGTAGGTATCATAATGAAGTAAATCATGAAGATTATTTAAATTTTCTTGTATATTATCATTATTATGAAAAAAAAAATAGAATAAAATATATCTATAATGAAAATGATATAGATACCTATAATGAAAATGATATTGATATCTATAATGAAAATAATATTGATATCTATAATGAAAATGATATTTATATCTATAATGAGAATGATATCTATAATGAAAATGATATAGATATCTATAATGAAAATGATATTGATATCTATAATGAAGTTAATTACAATTAAAATAATTTATTTTATAGGCTAATGATTTATAAAGAATAATTTATTATAATAAATTATAAAATGATAATTTATGATAATATACATGGTTATATATCAGTTGATGATTTGGCTATTTCAATAATAGATACTCCAATATTTCAACGGTTGAAATATATAAACCAAACAGGAGTATTATATATGGTATTTCCATCAGCAAATCATAGTAGATTTGCACATTCTATAGGAACCTATTATTTAGCAAATCAAATGATAAAAAATTTAGCTTATAAACATCCTGAAATTAATATAAATGAAGAAATTATTCAATTAGTAAGTATTGCAGGTTTATGTCATGATTTGGGTCATTTAATTTATTCTCATTTATTTGATAATTATTTTTTAAAAAAATTACCTCACTATCAAGAATTAAAAAATATCACAAAATATGTATCTCATGAAAATAGATCCATATATTTATTACATCATTTAGTTGAGAGATATAATATAAAACTTAATCTAGATCAATTAAAAGTTATATGTGATTTAATTGATCCTTATAGTGCAGAATATAATAAATGGTTAGAAAAATATCAAATTGGAAAATGGATATTTCAAATTATATCAAATCCTGTAAATTCAATAGATGTTGATAAATTTGATTATCTAATTAGAGATACACAATCAGTAGGTTTAAAATTTAGTTTTAATTTTTCTCGTATTATAAAAGATGCTAAAATTATAAATAATCAAATATGTTATTCATTACAATGTAGCGAAGATATTTATCATATGTTTTTTATTAGATATAGATTACATAGACAAATTTATAATCATAAAACAGTTCAATCGTTAGAAATTTTAATAGTAAAATTATTATTTGAACTAGAAAAAGAAATTAAATTATCTGAATATATTTTAAATAGTGATAAAATGTTATTATTAGTTGATTATTTTATATGGACACAAACAAAAAATGATAATATAATTAAATTAATTAACGATATTCATATGAGAAATATACCAAAACTTGTATATCAAGATATATCATTAAATATAAATGATTTTATTAATCTAGAAACTAAAATAAAAGAAACTTTTGATACAAATATTTATGAAATTATAATATTTCAAGTAGGATATGCTAATAATACAAGTAATCCTCTTAATAAAATACTGTTTTATAACAATAAGACTAATGAAGTAATTACTAATAATAAAGTTAAAAATTTTTCATTATTATTAAATCAAAATCATCAAGAATATGTTTTTAGGGTATATTGTATAGATTTAACTAAACTAAATCTATTTTATCAGTTTTTTAAAAATATTTAATTTAAAATCTATTTAATTGTAATAATGGATTGGGAACATTATATAGTTAAAATAAATGTTAAAGTAACTGAAATTGATCTTAATAAACCATTGGATAAGACTAATATTTTATCTGCATCTGGAACTGGATTTTTTATTTGTAAAAATTTAATTTTAACTTGTTATCATGTTGTAAAATATGCTGTTCATATAGAAATAATTTATAATCAGACAAATATATTAAAAGGACAACTTGTATATATTTTTCCAGATGATGATCTTGCAATAATAAAAATTAATGAAAATTTTGATTCAATCAAAATTTTTGATTATAAAGAAATTCAAACTAAATTACGATTAAATGTATTATCTATCGGATTTCCTTTAAATAATACAAATATTATTGAAACTAAAGGTATTATTTCTGGTTATCGAAAATCTTTATTACAAACAGATGCAACATTAAATCCAGGAAATTCAGGGGGTCCTTCAATAATTTATGATAATAAAAAATGGAAAGTTATAGGAATTAATGTTGCAAAACTTAAGTTTGATGATGTTGAAAATACTTCTTTAGTTATACCATATTATAGATTCAATAAATATAAAAAACTTATCCAAATAAATAAATCATTAATAAACTTAATTATTTCTAATTCAATTCCTAGTATATTTCATAGTCCAACCTGGAATTTTAATTATCAATTAATTAAACAAGAAAAATTACGATCAGTTTTATTTCAATCTATACAAAATGTTAAAAATTCGAATATTTTTATTAAAAATAAAATAGGTATTCGTATATCACAATTAAATTCAAAAAATTATTTAAATAAATTTTTTAATATCAATGATATTCTATTATTTATTAATAATAATAAAATTGATATTAATGGATTTATTAAATTTGATTTTTTTCCAGAAAAAATTGCTGTATGCGATTTATATTTATGGTTTGTTCCAGGAGATGAACTTAATATAGTATATATCGACAGTACTAATAATCAGTTAAAGACAACTAAAGTTAAATTAGAATATCAAATGTCAAATTTAATAGAAATATACAATTTGGTTGATTTCTCAACTGATAAATTGCATCAATATTCTAAAGGGATCATGCCTTATTTTATTGAAAATAATGATTTAATCTTATGTATATTTACTCAAGAACATTATCAAAATATTTCGAATTTAAATATTACAAGTTTACAAGTATTTAAATTATTAGATAGATATTTATATAATAACGATCTCTTTACAGTATATTTAACCTCTGTTAATCCTAATATTTATTTAAGAATTACTAATCCTATTATTCCAATAGGAGATATAATAATTGAAATTAATGGTAAATCTTTTAATGATTATTTTAGTTTTATAGAATGTATAAAAGAACCAATAAAGATGATAAAGACTATTGATAATAATATTTTTTTTGTAGATTAAAATTGAATTAATTATATTTAAAAAATATTAGTATTATATAATAATGCCTAAGAAAAATAACAAAAAGGTAATAACAAAAGAAGATATTGATGATAATGATGATAAT
>Ga0102875_1000101_pt1 | contig 37390 bp, 34 predicted proteins | sample Colrivmet1547B02_FD_78185 | JGI IMG/M metagenome (GOLD analysis project Ga0102875, IMG submission 78185) | Estuarine microbial communities from the Columbia River estuary - metaG 1547B-02 | ecosystem: Environmental > Aquatic > Marine > Intertidal zone > Estuary | place: USA: Columbia River... | reverse complement strand
GTTTTTGGTACGACTTAGGAGCCTTTCCAGACGACATCTCTAACAATTTGCTGGAAGATTTCGATAAGTTTTTGTTGTTTTTTGAATACAAAAAAACCTCTAAATTTCTTTAGAGGTTTTTGGTACGACTTAGTAGCGGGAACAGGACTCGAACCTGTGACCTTCGGGTTATGAGCCCGACGAGCTGCCTACTGCTCTATCCCGCGATGTTTCGGGTACAAATATACAACCAAATTCGGCAATTGCAACAAAAAATTTAAAAAAATCTTTTATTTCATCTATTGACCTGATATGTTTACCTTTGCAGAAATAAAAAGCAATAAATGTCACACAAAGCCGGTTTTGTAAATATCATAGGAAACCCAAACGTGGGTAAATCAACCCTAATGAACGCATTTGTAGGCGAGAGATTGTCGATTATCACCTCAAAAGCACAAACTACACGCCACAGAATTCTTGGAATTGTTAATGGAGAAGATTTCCAACTAATATTATCCGATACACCAGGAATCATCAAGCCTGCCTATGAAATGCAGGAATCCATGATGAACTTTGTTAAATCAGCTTTTGAAGATGCCGACGTTCTGATTTACATGGTCGAAATAGGGGAGCAGGAGCTGAAAGACGAAGCCTTTTTTAATAAAATTATCCATTCTAAAATTCCGGTTTTATTACTTTTAAACAAAATCGATAATTCCAATCAGGAACAGCTAGAAACCCAAGTTGCCTTTTGGACCGAGAAAGTTCCCAACGCCGAAATTTATCCAATATCAGCATTGCAAAACTTTAATGTGCCCGAAGTATTTCAACGTATTATTTCACTTTTGCCAGAATCGCCAGCTTATTACCCTAAAGATCAGCTTACTGACAAACCAGAACGTTTTTTCGTAAATGAAACTATCCGCGAAAAAATCCTGCTAAATTACAGCAAAGAAATTCCGTATGCCGTTGAAATTGTAACGGAGGAATTTTTTGAAGATGAAAATATCATCCGAATCCGTTCCCTGATTATGGTGGAACGCGAAACCCAAAAAGGAATTATTATTGGTCACAAAGGTGCTGCCCTCAAAAAAGTAGGAATAGATTCTCGCGCCGATTTAGAGAAGTTTTTTGGTAAACAAATCCACATCGAATTGTATGTAAAAGTCAATAAAAACTGGAGAAGCAACGCCAATATGCTAAAACGTTTCGGTTACAATCAATAGTTTTTGGGCGTGACCACAAGGGTCAGGCTATACGTTACAATCTTTGTTGCCAAAAGAATGGCAACAAAGGATTTCCACTGCTATCCTTCACGCAGCACGAATAGTAACATAACAAAATAATAACGTACCTTTGCAAAAATTAAAATGACATTAATTGTGTTTTTTAGTATTGCATTTTGCAAATTTGAAATCTAAAATCCACAATCTAAAATTATAATATGAACAATATTGTTGCCATTGTAGGAAGACCAAACGTAGGAAAATCGACGCTTTTCAATCGATTAATCCAAAGAAGAGAAGCGATTGTAGATTCTGTTTCGGGAGTAACTCGCGATAGAAACTATGGAAAAAGCGAATGGAATGGAAAGGAATTTTCTGTAATTGATACCGGAGGATACGTTCGCGGTTCCGATGATGTTTTTGAAGGAGAAATCCGTAAACAAGTGGAATTAGCAATAGATGAAGCCGATGTAATTATTTTCGTTGTAGATGTAGAAGAAGGAATCACTCCAATGGACGATGCCGTTGCTAAATTATTACGAAAAGTAACCAAACCGGTACTTTTAGCAGTAAACAAAGTCGATAACGCCATGCGCGAAAAAGATGCTGTTGAGTTTTACAACCTCGGTTTAGGAGATTACTTCACTTTTGCAAGTATCTCAGGAAGCGGAACAGGAGATTTATTAGATGCTTTAATCGAGGCATTCCCTATAAAACCAGAACCAACACAAGAAGAATTAGAATTACCTCGTTTTGCGGTTGTAGGCCGTCCAAACGCAGGAAAATCAAGCTTTATAAATGCATTAATAGGAAAAGACAGATACATCGTTACTGATATTGCAGGAACCACGCGTGACGCCATCGATACCAAATTCGACCGTTTTGGTTTCGAATTTAACTTAGTAGATACAGCAGGAATTCGTCGTAAAGCAAAGGTAAAAGAAGATTTAGAGTTCTACTCCGTAATGCGCTCCGTTCGTGCCATTGAGCATGCTGACATTTGTATCTTAATAATAGATGCAACACGAGGATTTGAAGGCCAAGATCAAAGCATATTTTGGTTGGCAGAAAAAAACAGAAAAGGAGTTGTAATCTTGGTAAACAAATGGGATTTGGTAGAAAAAGACACCATGTCAACACGCGATTATGAAGAAAAAATCAGAAAAGAATTAATGCCATTTGTCGATGTGCCTATACTTTTTGTATCGGCATTAACAAAACAACGTTTGTTGAAAGCCTTGGAAGCTACCGTTCAAGTTTTTGAAAATAGAAAACAACGAATTCCAACATCAAAATTCAATGACTACATGCTTAAAGTTATTGAAGGTTATCCGCCGCCAGCTTTAAAAGGTAAATATGTGAAAATTAAATATTGCATGCAATTGCCAACACCAACACCACAGTTTGTGTTTTTCGCCAACTTGCCGCAATATGTAAAAGAAGCGTACAAACGTTTCTTAGAAAATAAAATTCGTGAAAATTGGGATTTCTCAGGAGTTCCAATTGATATTTATATCAGAGAGAAATAAAATAAAAAAGCCCCAAAATTTGGGGCTTTTTTTATGTCTTTTAGTAAAGATTACCAGCCTCCGCTAGAGCCTCCACCAGAAAATCCTCCTCCGCCAAAGCCACCGCCAAAGCCTCCACCTCCAGAAGAACCTCCGCCAAATCCTCCTGATCCTCGGCCTCCGCCGCCCAAGCTACTTAAAATTAAGATGTCCATAAAACTTGGACCACCACCAGAGCTTCCAGAGTTACCGCCGTTATTTTTTCTACGGGAAATTAAGGCCAATATAAATACTACTATAATAATAATTACCATAGGAGGAATTCCTTCTTTTTTACTAACTTTTCGTTTTCCTTTGTATTTTCCTTTTAAAACATCAATAATTGCTGTAGTTCCTTTATCCAAACCGTTGTAAAAACTTCCTGCTTTAAATTCAGGTACAATAATATTTCTGATAATTTCACCACCGATTCCCGCTGTTAATCTATCTTCAACTCCGTAACCAGGATTTATTGCGATTTTCTTTTCGGCTTTAGCCAACAGAATGACCACTCCATTATCATCTTTCGCAGTTCCTCCAATTCCCCATTTCTGACCCCAATTAGTAGCTAAAAGACTCACATCTTCGCCTTTCAAACTTTCAATGGTAATCACCACAATTTGGGTGGTAGTTGAATCGGAATAACGAACTAGTTTTTCCTCGAGTTGTGCCTTTTCTTCCGAACTTAAAATATTGGCATAATCATAAACAGAAGTCTGCTCTTTTGGAATTTCAGGAATTTCAAATTGTGCAAAACCTATTTGTGAAAACAACAAACAGGCAAACAAAATTAAAAAGGAATTTTTCATATTTGATTTCATTATCCTTTTGATATTTCGTTAGACAATTCATTAGTATCCTCATTTTGCCATGGAAAATAAGTTTTCAATTCATTTCCCGCTTTCTGAATCCCATCAATTAGGCCTTCTTTGAAATTTCCATTTTTAAAATGATTCATCATGGCTTCCTTTGTTGAATCCCAAAAATCTGTTGGTACTAAATCGTTAATTCCTTTGTCTCCGCAAATAGCAAATGCTTTATCGGCAACAGCCAAATAAATCAAAACACCATTTTTAAGTTCTGTTTCGTGCATTTTTAATTCTTCAAAAACAATTAATGCACGATCATAAGCAGCAATTGAACTGGTATTTTCAATGTGCACTCTAATCTCGCCAGAAGTTTCTTTTTCTGCCATAGTAATAGCAGCAACAATTTCTTGTTCTTCTTCAGGTGTTAAAAAAACTTCTTTTGACATAAATATAGTTTTAAGCCCCTCCTTTGGAGGGGTTGGGGAGGATTAGAATTTTACTTCAACTGGTTTGTCAGCTCCAACAGCTGCTTCAAAATATGGTTTTTCTTTCAAACCGTACATTCCAGCTAAAATATTTCTTGGAAAAGTGTTGATGTTATTGTTGTAAGGTTTAACCGATTCGTTGAAACGAGTTCTAGCAACTAAAATTTGATTTTCTGTACTTGCCAATTCATCCTGTAATTTCAAGAAATTCTCGTTGGCTTTCAACACTGGATATTGTTCAACAGAAACTAATAATTTTGACAAAGAAGAACTTACGCCACTTTGAGCCGAATTAAATGCAGTTAATTGTTCCGGTGTAACATTTTTAGGGTCAATTGTTACCGATGTTGCTTTTGCTCTAGCTTCAATTACCGCAGTTAAAGTACTTTTTTCAAAATCTGCAGCTCCTTTAACCGTATTTACTAAGTTTCCTATTAAGTCATTTCTTCTTTGGTAAGACGTTTGAACGTTACCCCAACTTTCTTTAATGTCTTGTTCGTAACGAACGGCATTGTTGTAAATTCCAGAAGCCCAGCTGTACATTCCAATGACAATTACAGCAACAATAATCCAAGGTAAAAATTTTTTAAGCGTTTCCATTTTTTTAATTTTAAGTTAAATAGTTAATTTATTATTGATTTCTATCCCCCCTTCGGGGGTTAGGGGGATTATAATTCTGATTTTATTGCGTTCAGCTGCATTTTTATGCCTTCTAATTTACTGATAATTTCATATTTATCAAGCGTTTTTTTCTGGCCTTCTTTTAAGTGAGTTTTAGCACCTTCTAATGTAAATCCGCGTTCTTTTACCAAATGAAATATCAATTTCAAATTGGTAACGTCCTCTGGCGTAAACATTCTGTTGCCTTTTGCGTTTTTCTTTGGTTTTAGAATGTCAAATTCCTTGTCCCAAAATCGTATTAATGATGCATTTACGTCAAATGCTTTGGCCAATTCGCCAATACTGTAATACCTTTTTCCTTCTTTTAATTCTATATGCATTAGTCTAAAGATTGATTTTCTTGATTCGCAATTTTTGAAATAGCAACATATTCTGCTGCCGAAATATTTCCATAATAAAAATTCAACGGGTTCACCACATCACCATTTTTATGAACTTCATAATGCAAGTGTGGCGCTTCCGAACGCCCTGTGCTTCCTACATATCCTATAATATCTCCACGTTTAACATATTGTCCAACACGAGCTTTGTATCGACTTAAATGTGCGTACAACGTTTCATAACCAAAACCATGCCGAATCACAATGTGATTTCCAAATCCCGATGCGGTATTGTCAGCTCGAGAAACTATTCCATCGCCAGATGCAAAAACAGGAGTTCCCATTTTAGCAGTAAAATCCATGCCTTCATGAAATTTTCTAGCTTTTGTAAACGGATCACTTCGATACCCAAATCCTGATGCCATTCGCTTCAGATTCTCGTTTCGAACAGGCTGAATCGCTGGAATTGCAGCCAGTAACTTCTCTTTACTTTTTGCCAATTTCAAAATTTCATCTAAGGATTTTGACTGAATAACTAACTGTTTCTCTAAAACATCAACTCGTTTTGTAGTGTTGATAACCAAATCAGAATTATTGTATCCTTCTAAATCTTTGTACCTATTTTCTATACCAAAAACTGCCTTTCTGTCTTCTTCAGAAATAGGCGAGGAGTTAAAATAAGCACGATATAAATTATTATCACGGTCTTCAAGCGCATTCATAACTTCATCAACTTGATCCAGCTTCCGATTTAAAATACCATATTGAATCTTCAAATTATCGATTTCTCGGGCTTGAAGTTTGTCTTTAGGAGTTTCAAAATATGGAGTATTTAATAAAACCACAAATGCCAAAAAGCCAAATAACGCCGATGCCAATAAAAACAGCATTATATATGCAAAACTCCTTCTTTTTAAAGGCGTAATAATTCTATAAGCTAAGCTTTCAGTATCGTAATAATATTTTACCTTCGCCATGTTTTAAAAATATGCTATTTTTGTACTTTGTAAAAATAGGTTTATAAATTTACAAAGCGTTGGAAAAACAAATTTAATAAATGTTTCAGTAGTCTGATGTTTTTTTTAACACTATTTTATGTGCCTATTCCAGCTTTACGCTGCAAGTTCTCGAATTGAAAACTTTTTTTATAAAACCCAGCAGGAGCTTCCTTTGGTCGCTCTGCCAGCTTAATAAAAAATACTTTTCAATTCCTCGAAGCTTTCCGCTGCAATCTGGGGCAAAAAAGTTGATTTGTTGATTTGGTAATTCATTTATTCGAAAGCCAAATAACCAAATAAACGAATAACCGAATAAACATTAAAAATGAAATCACAAGACGTAAGAAAGCAATTTCTAAACTTTTTCGAAGGCAAAGGACACTTAATTGTTCCATCGGCACCAATCGTTCTAAAAGATGATCCAACCCTGATGTTCAACAACTCAGGAATGGCACAATTTAAAGAATATTTTTTGGGAAATGGAACTCCTAAAAGCAACAGAATTGCCGATACTCAAAAATGTCTTCGTGTTTCAGGAAAACATAACGACTTGGAAGAAGTAGGAATTGACACCTACCACCACACCATGTTTGAAATGCTAGGGAACTGGTCTTTTGGTGATTATTTTAAAAAAGAAGCAATCAATTGGGCTTGGGAATTACTTACAGAAGTCTACAAAATCCCAAAAGACATTCTTTACGTTTCTGTATTTGAAGGAAATCCCGATGAAAATGTACCTTTTGACCAAGAAGCCTATGATATTTGGAAAACTCTAATTTCTGAAGACCGAATTATCCTTGGAAATAAAAAAGATAATTTTTGGGAAATGGGCGAACAAGGTCCGTGTGGTCCATGTTCAGAAATCCATGTTGATATTCGTTCAGCTGATGAAAAAGCAAAAATTTCAGGTAAAGATTTAGTGAACAACGACCACCCGCATGTAGTGGAAATTTGGAACAACGTTTTCATGGAATTCAACCGTAAAGCGGACGGTTCATTGGAGAAATTACCTGCGCAACACGTCGATACTGGAATGGGATTCGAAAGACTTTGTATGGTTTTACAAGGGGTACAATCCAATTATGACACCGATGTTTTCTCGCCAATTATCCAACATATAGAGAAAATTACAGGAGCAAAATACACTATAAAAGCCAAAGACGACGAAGAAGAAAAAATCAACGTTGCAATCCGTGTCATTGCTGATCACGTTCGCGCAGTAGCATTTGCAATAGCAGACGGACAATTACCATCAAATACTGGTGCTGGTTATGTAATTCGTAGAATCTTGCGTCGTGCAATTCGTTACGGATTTACATTTTTGAATACTAAAGAAGCTTTTATTTATCAATTGGTTGAGACTTTAAGCGCACAAATGGGAGGTTCATTTCCTGAAATCACAGCGCAGAAAAATCTAGTGATGAACGTAATTAAAGAAGAGGAAAACTCCTTTTTAAGAACGTTGGACCAAGGATTACAACTGTTAGAAAATGTAATTTCTAGTACTCAAGGCAAATTGGTATCTGGACAAAAAGCATTTGAATTATACGATACTTTTGGATTCCCAATCGATTTAACAGCACTGATTTTAAGAGAAAGAGGATACGATTTAGATGAAGCTGGTTTCGATAAAGCGATGCTAGAACAAAAAACGCGTTCCCGCGCTGCCTCCGAAGTTTCAACAGAAGATTGGGTAATTTTAGAAGAAGGAAATAACGAAACTTTTGTGGGTTACGACCAAGTTGTAAATGAAGTTAAAATCACCCGTTTCCGTAAAACAGATAGTAAAAAAGACGGAGTTTTATTCCAAATAGTATTAAACAACACGCCATTTTATCCTGAAGGAGGAGGGCAAGTGGGAGATAAAGGAGTTTTAATTTCAGCAAATGAGTCTATCCAAATTATCGATACAAAAAAAGAAAATAACTTGATTGTACATTTTTCAAAGCAATTGCCTGAAAATGTTAATACTATTTTTGAAGCTAAAGTAAACCAAGATTTAAGAGACTTATCCTCACGAAATCACTCTGCTACGCACTTGATGCACCAGGCTTTGAGAAGTATTTTGGGAACTCATGTGGAGCAAAAAGGATCGTTGGTAAACCCTAACTATTTGCGTTTTGACTTTTCGCATTTTGCTAAAATGACAGAAGTAGAATTGCAACAAGTGGAAGATTTTGTGAATGCAAGAATTCAAGAGCAATTGCCCTTAATTGAAAGAAGAAACATTCCATTTGCGCAAGCAGTTTCGGAAGGTGCGATGGCACTTTTTGGAGAAAAATATGGAGATGAAGTTCGCGCTATTAAATTTGGCGAAAGCATGGAATTGTGTGGTGGAATTCACGTTAAAAATACCGCTGAAATTTGGCATTTTAAAATTGTTTCTGAAGGAGCAGTTGCAGCTGGAATAAGACGTGTTGAAGCAATAACTAGCGATGCGGTGAAAGCACATTTTGCATCGTACGAAAATACTTTAAATGAAGTTAAAGAAGCGCTAAAAAACCCTCAAGATATTTTGAAAGCGGTTCATTCTTTGCAAGACGATAATGCCAAACTTTCTAAGCAAATTGAAGCATTAATGAAAGATAAGGTTAGAAATATTAAGGCAACTTTAGCATCTGAAATCAAAACAGTAAACGGAGTTAAATTTCTAGCAAAACAAGTCGATTTAGATCTAAATGGCGCTAAAGATTTGGCATACGAATTAGGAACTTTAGGCACAAATGTATTTGTAGTTTTGGCTACAGCCGATCCCGAAGTTTCGGGAGAAAAACCAACAATTAGCTGTTATATTTCTAAAGAATTAGTGGCTGAAAAATCACTAAATGCTGGAAATGTAGTTAGAGAATTGGGTAAATACATTCAAGGAGGTGGAGGAGGTCAGCCGTTTTTCGCAACTGCCGGTGGTAAAAACACTGCTGGAATTGCAGAAGCTCTTGAAAAAGCGATTGATTTTATTAAATAAACCAAAATTAATTTCATAAAAAACCCTTTCAATTGAAAGGGTTTTTATTTTTTGGTGCTAATTAGTTTGTTTTCGCAGCTTCTTTTTGAGCGTTTTGAACGTCTTTAAGAGCTTTATATTTTTCTGCGCCTAATAATTCTTTAAGTCTCGCAGCTTTCGCTTTTCCGTATTCTTTAGATTTTGCAGCTTTTTCTTCTTCTGAAAGTGTTGCATCTGCTTTTAATGCTTTTCCAAATGCTGAACTTTCTTCGGCAATTTCTCTGAATTTTTGTTGTTCATCGTCAGTTAAACCCGCAGTTTTAAATGCCTCCATTAAATCAGCTTCTTTTTTAGCTTTAGCTGCTGCTTTTTCTTCTTTAGATTGTGTTTTTTCTTGTGGTGCTTTACTTGCTTCTTGAGCTTGAACTCCTGTGAAAGCAAAACCAATTGCCATAATTGTAGTTAATAAATACTTCATTTTATATTTTTTTAAGTTAATTGTTACACAAATATAGATAAAAAATGATGCGAAAATTATAATTTTTAAAAATTAAGATTAATTTAATAAATGCTCGATTTATCAAAAAAATTGACAAATTAAAGTCGCAAAATTTGTAATATTGTAATCAATTTTTAGACTTACAATTATGAATTTTACAACAGTAGTTTCCATTTCTAAAACAGAATTCCCAATTGATTATCAAAGTAAGATAGTATCTTTTGGATCTTGCTTTGCCGAAAATATGGCAACCAAATTCGATTATTATAAGTTTCAAAATTCATGCAATCCTTTTGGTATTTTATTTCACCCAGTAGCTATTGAAAAGTGTATAACTAGAGCTATAAATCTTGAATTATTTAATGAAAATGAGTTGTTTTTCAATAATGAAAGTTGGCACAATTTTGATATCCATTCTGATTTAAGTAATACCGATAAAGAGTCACTTTTGATTGAAATTAATGATTTATTAGTTGCCACAAATAAACAAATCAGTGAGGCTTCACATATTATTATTACTTATGGAACTTCATGGGTTTATAGAAATAAACAAACGAACAAGTTGGTTGCCAATTGTCATAAAGTGCCGCAAAATCAATTTGATAAAGAATTGCTTTCTGTTTCAGATATTGAAAAATCAATTCAAAATACAATCAAATTAATAGAAAAAATCAATCATAATTGTAATCTTATTTTCACTATTTCACCTGTTCGCCACCTTAAAGATGGTTTTGTTGAAAATCAAAGAAGTAAAGCCAATCTAATTTCTGCTCTACATTCAATTTTTGATATTCAACATTCTAAAAACAGGTATTTCCCTTCTTATGAAATTATGATGGATGAACTTCGCGATTACCGATTTTATTCGCAAGATTTATTGCACCTTAATCAAGTAGCAATAAATTATATTTGGGAACGATTTGTAGAAAATTATGTTTCCGATGAAGCCATTTCTTCGATGAATGAAATAGAATCCATTCAAAGAGATTTGTCGCATCGTCCGTTCAATCCTTCCTCTGAAAGTTATAAAAAATTCCAAATCCAATTGGATTCTAAAATCAATAATGCAAAATCGAAATTTCCTTTTATGAATTTCTAATTACAATTTGCTTTGTAAACTTTGCCACCCACCACCGTTAACAGCTTCAATTCCATTTTGCTTTAAAATTGATGTTGCTTGAGAACTTCTCATTCCACTTGCACAACAAGCAATTACTGGCTTGTTTAGTTTTTTAATATCATCAATTTTATTTCTAATTTCGTTCAACGGAATATTTTTTGCCCCTTTTATGTGTCCACCTGCAAATTCACCTTGACTTCTAACATCAATTATAACTGCACCTTTATCTTTAAATTCTTGAATACTATTTGATTTGTTTCCAAATCCTAAAAAATCGAATAATCCCATAATTTTATTATTTATTTACAAAGGTACTTTATCACTTGAATATTTTTGTCTTAAAGTTTACTTTACTTTGAAATAAATTCTACATTTGATATCACAAATATCATTGTTTTAAAACAATCAAAATGGCGACACCTTACATTAAAAATGAAATCGAAAACGGAATTGCTACCATTTCTTTTTTTCATCCCGAACACAATTCGCTTCCTTCTAATTTATTGAATGAACTAGTTGATATCATTACTGATTTAGGAAATAATGAAGCTGTAAAAGTGATCATTCTTAAAAGTGATGGCGCTACTACTTTTTGTGCCGGAGCTAGTTTTCAGGAACTAATTTCCATTGAAAATGAAGAATCAGGTAAGTTGTTTTTTTTAGGCTTTGCCAATGTTATAAATGCAATGAGAAAATGTCCAAAAATAATAATTGGTTCTATTCATGGAAAGGCTGTTGGTGGCGGTGTAGGTATTGCAGCGGCAACTGATTATTGTTTAGCAACCAAATATGCATCCATTAAATTAAGTGAATTAACTATCGGAATTGGACCTTTCGTGGTAGCACCAGCCATTGAAAGAAAAATTGGGATTGCTGCTTTTTCACAATTAACTTTAGATGCTAATAACTTCTATAGTGCCGATTGGGCTCATTCTAAAGGACTTTATAATGGGGTTTATGAAGATACTAACGAACTAGAATCTGCTGTTCAAGCGATGGCTCAAAATATAGCTAACTATAATCCTAGCGCTTTAAAAGAGTTGAAAAAAGTACTTTGGAAAGATACTGAAAACTGGGATGAACTTCTGAAAGAAAGAGCTGCAATTAGTGGAAAATTGGTGTTGTCTGCTTTTACAAAAGAAGCGTTAAAGAAATTTCAAAATTAATTTTGGATAAAAAGTTCTAATCCGTTTTCTATTAAATGACTTATTTCGGGTCTTTTAGTTTTCAAGTTATTTAAGTAACTCACAACTTCTTTTAACGAATTTTCTAGTTTTTGAAGGTGTAAAATTTCTGCAATTTCTAGACTAAGCAACCAATCATTTGGATATTTATTTGCTACAATTTTGAAAATTTCAAAGACTTTATCAGAATTTATTTTATTCTCACGAATAGTTCTAATTTCGCTATAATACGATTCTAATTCTTCTTTTTCAGGAGTTTTTTCAGCTTTTATAGTTTTGCTATTTGGTAAATGCGTAATCATATCAAAACTGTTACAATCGGCTGGGCCTGAAAATGCAGAAACTACTTTTTTACCTACAGCCATATCAAAAACTCCCCACTCAGGTTGAAATAAAATGGTATTTAGATGTGTTACAGTACAATTTTCAAAACTAATAATAATAATAGCCCCTTGAAGATTTCTTGAACCTGTAATTATATCTCCTGTAACTTTAATATCTCCTTCAAATTCTAAAGTGACCGTTTTGCCTTCATAAATTCCATAAGCCATTAAATCCTTCGGACTCATATCTTCAATGGCAAGGTTGATCCCTTTTAATTTTCCAATTGGGCTTCCAAAACCAGATGCATGGTAGTTTGTTCCATGACCCACTAATTCTTTTTCTCTATTGGCCAAAGCCGTTTTGCCTGTTGTTTGAACATAAACTGGTTTCCCGTCAAATTCTATTACATTGCTAAAAACACCCGATATTTGTAATCCAGTGCTTAGTTCGATGGTTCCTAAAGCCTTAGAATTAATCAATTTATTTATTCCAGATAATCCTCCGGTTCTCAAAGCCATTTTGTTAGCAAATTCTTCTAAAACAAAACTAAGATGGGCAAAATCGTGAGTAACATAAAGTTGAGGTTGCGGTTTTGTAATGTCAAAACTTTGATTTGCCGCCGAAATATCATAGGGAATTTTCTTCACGTTATCGGTCATACACCATGCACTTTCCCCAATTGATGATAGTAAACCAGCACCGTAAATTTTAGGATTTTCAACTGTTCCAATTAAACCATATTCAACTGTCCACCAATGTAAATTTCTTATTTGTGCCATTTCTGACATTTCAATTGATTGATTTTGTAGCTCGTTCACGGCTTTTTCAGCCGCATCAATTACCGGTTGTGGTGTATTTTCGGCTTCTTTAACTATTGAAAGTAAACGAATGGCTTCATACATTTCATAATCATAAGAAGAAGAAATTGCTTTACAGCCAATTTCACCAAAGCGTCTTAAATATTCGGCATATTCTGGATTTGCAATAATTGGAGCATGTCCGGCGCCTTCGTGAATAATATCTGGCGCGGGAGTATATTCTATGTGTTCTAATTGTCGGATATCAGAAGCAATAACCAAAACATTATAAGCTTGAAATTCCATAAAAGCATTGGGAGGAATAAATCCATCTACGGCAACTGCTGCCCAACCAATTTCTTTCAAAATCCGGTTCATCCCATACATGTTTGGGATATTGTCAATTTCAAGACCTGTTTTTTCTAATCCAATTAAATAAGATTCGTGGGCTACTTTAGATAAATAACTTACATTTTTACGCATTACATACCTCCAAACAGCTTGATTTATCGGAGTGTAATCCGAATAATCTTGAGGTTTTATGAATTGTATTAAATGCGCCGGAAGTCGCTCTATCAATGGATTACTTTCAAAAGGTGCTTTCATAATTAAACCAAATAGGTTAATGTAAAAGTACTAATTTTTCGGGTTAATTTCCAATAAAAATTATGGATTTCTTATAATTAACACTGTTGTTTTAATCATTTGACTTTATTTAAAAAAAAACCTACCAAAAAAGGGTAGGTTAATAATTATGTAGAATTTACACTTTTTACTTTTTTTCAGGTGGATATTGTGCTAATATTTTTGCAACAAATTCATTAATTCGGGCCTCCTTATCTTCCGTTCTCTTTGTCAAATAGCCATTTCCTTCTCCTTGCCAAATCAATTCTTTTTTTGCTGCGTCAATAATATCAATAAACAATGTTCCTTCGGTGGTTTTAATTACTGTGGTTTGGCCGCCCCACATAAAAGGATCCCAGCCCCATCTCCAACCGTAGCCCCAGTTTGAATTGTATTGGTTAATGTCAACTTGTTCTCTTTCTTTAGTGAAAATGTTAATCAATAAATCGGGGGTTTCACTTTTTGCAAAGCCTTTTTTTGTCATTTCACTATCAATTGCTCTTAAGATTCTCTTTTTGTCTAAATCAGAAATTTCTACTTTGTCAATTCCATTTTTTTGAAATGCAAATGTTTTGTATCGACTAAAATCGGTGTTTTTATCATAATCAGAATTCACTGATACTGAGCTACAAGAGCTCAAAATAAGCAGCATAAATAACGAGAAAATTTTAATTGCTTTCATGATTAATTTATTTATTTGTTAATATTAATTTAGTAATGAATCATCAACACTATTTGGAAGGGTAACTTTTAGTAAAGGTTCTGCTTCCATAGCTCTTTTAATTGCAAAAACAGCTCCTTGATTTCGTGCCCAGCTTCTTCTAGAAATTCCGTTATTGACATCCCAAAAAAGCATCGATTGTAATCTTTTTGAAGCTTCTTTAGATCCGTCAAGTACCATGCCAAATCCACCATTAATTACTTCTCCCCAACCTACGCCACCACCGTTATGAATGGAAACCCAAGTTGCACCTCGAAAACTATCGCCAATTACATTTTGTATCGCCATATCGGCAGTAAAACGAGAGCCATCATAGATATTTGAAGTTTCTCGATACGGAGAATCGGTACCAGAAACATCGTGGTGGTCACGGCCTAAAATAATAGTTCCAATTTCTCCTTTATGAATAGCGTTATTGAAGGCTTGAGCAATTTTTACACGACCTTCAGCATCAGCATATAGAATTCTTGCTTGTGATCCTACCACCAATTTATTTTCTTGTGCTCCTTTAATCCATTGAATATTATCGGCCATTTGTTGTTGGATTTCTGGAGGTGAATTTTTCATCATTTCTTCTAAAACTTGACAAGCAATTGCATCTGTTTTTTCTAAATCTTCTGATTTTCCAGAGGCACAAACCCATCTAAAAGGGCCAAAACCATAATCAAAACACATGGGTCCCATGATGTCTTGAACGTAACTTGAATATTTGAAATCAATTCCATTTTTAGCCATAACATCAGCACCAGCACGAGAAGCTTCTAGCAAAAATGCATTTCCATAATCGAAGAAATAGGTGCCTTTAGCATTATGTTTATTGATTGCATTGGCGTGTCGTCTTAAAGATTCTTGAACTTTTTCCTTAAATAATTCGGGATTGTTGGCCATCATTTCATTCGCGTCTTCAAATGAAATTCCAACAGGATAATAGCCGCCTGCCCAAGGATTATGCAATGAAGTTTGATCAGAACCTAAATCAATATGCAAATTTTCAACATCAAATCGTTCCCAAATATCTACCACATTTCCTAAATAGGCTATAGAAACAACTTCTTTATTCTCAAGTGCTTTTTTGACTCTTGGAACTAATTCATCAATATTTTCAACCACTTCATTTATCCATCCTTGCGAATGACGAATGTGTGTAATTTTTGGATTAACTTCAGCACAAACCGTTACACAACCAGAAATATTTCCCGCTTTTGGTTGTGCGCCACTCATTCCGCCCAAGCCAGAAGTTACAAATAAACCTCCTTTTGGACTTTTATTAATTTTTCTAAAACCATTTAAAACAGTAATTGTAGTTCCGTGAACAATTCCTTGCGGACCAATGTACATATAACTTCCTGCCGTCATTTGTCCGTATTGTGAAACACCCAAAGCATTCATTTTCTCCCAATCATTTGGTTTTGAATAATTTGGAATAACCATTCCATTGGTCACTACCACTCTTGGAGCTTCTTTATGAGAGGGAAATAAACCCATAGGATGACCAGAATACATGGTTAATGTTTGTTCGTCTGTCATTTCTGAAAGGTATTTCATGGTGAGTCGGTATTGCGCCCAATTTTGAAATACAGCTCCATTTCCGCCATAGGTAATTAGCTCGTGAGGATGTTGTGCTACGGCATAATCAAGATTGTTTTGAATCATCAACATGATAGCTTTTGCTTGTTCGCTATTTCCTGGATATTCAGAAATTGGTCGGGCATACATTTTGTAATCGGGGCGTAAACGGTACATATAAATCCGACCGTATTTTTCTAATTCTTCAGAAAATTCTTTAACTAATACGGCATGATCTTTAGGGTCAAAATAACGCAAAGCATTTCTGAGCGCTAGTTTTTTTTCATCATCTGATAAAATTTCTTTCCTTTTTGGCGCATGGTTAATTTCCGTTTCGAACATTTTAGGTTCAGGTAAAACGGTTGGTATTCCTTCTTTTATTTGATCTTGAAAAGTCATTTTTCGAATTAATTATAGCTTATTTTCTGATTTCGTTTGTTTTTTTATCAAAACCGTAGGGACAATGTTTACAACCACTTTTACAACAATAGCCTCGGTTTAAATGGTGTTTTTCTGTAAAACATTTATAACCCTCAGGAGTAAAATAGTAATCTTCTCCTTCAATTAATTTTTTATCATTATCCAATTGCTTCATATTACAAATTTATAAACTTTATGATGAATGTATTCTTTTGTTAAGATATTATTAGAAATTAATTTTATAATAAGAGTTATCTTTGTTTTTCTTTAATTTAAATAGCATAGAATTTTTGGTTATAAACCAGCAAATATCGTTTCAGTTTCCAAATGAAATTACTTTACATATAAAGCGTGAAGATATGATTCATCCCTTTGTATCTGGAAATAAATTTAGGAAATTAAAATACAATTTGCTTAAAGCAAAAGAAGAAAAGAAAACCAAATTGCTCACTTTTGGCGGCGCATTTTCAAATCATATTGCTGCTGTAGCTTATGCCGGAAAGGATAACAACTTTGAAACGATAGGCATTATTCGAGGTGATGAATTGGAATCTCATATTACCGAAAATCCAACGTTACTATTTGCTCAAGAATGTGGCATGAAATTTCAATTTGTATCTCGCGAAGAATATAAAAATAAAACCACCAATTTGTTTATTGAAAATATAAAAAACAGATATGGCGATTTTTATTTAATTCCTGAGGGAGGTGCTAATTCACTGGCAGTTAAAGGATGTGAGGAAATAATCACAGAGGAAGATTCGCGATTCTCACATATTTGTTGTTCAATTGGAACTGGCGGAACAATTTCTGGATTAATTAATGCATCTCATTTACATCAAAAAATAATTGGATTTTCGTCTCTAAAAGGTGAATTTTTGTCGGATGATATTCGTAAATTTGCCGTGAAAAATAATTGGGAGTTAGTAACCGATTATCATTTTGGAGGATATGGAAAAATAAATGAAGAATTAGTTAGTTTTATAAATGATTTTTATAAGCAAACTACTATTCCATTAGATCCAATATATACTGGAAAAATGCTATTTGGAATAATTGATTTAATTGAAAAAGGATATTTTCCCAAAGGTGCTAATATATTGGCAATTCACACTGGCGGACTTCAAGGAATAAAAGGGATGAATGTCTATTTAAAAAAGAAAAATTTACAACAAATAATAACACAATGATCAGAAAAATTATCTTACTATTAATCGTTTTATTTGCAGCGAGCTGTACTTCAAGAAAAGTTGTAATTCAAACTACAAGACCCAAAAATTACAAACCGCCAACCAAAGTGGAAGTAGTTAAACCAATTGAAAACACCAATCCTATAGTGATTTCAATTGATACAATTAAAACAGCCGAGCCTAAAACTGAAATTTTAGAAGCGACAACTAGAGTTAAAGTTACCACAGAAATGGTATTGGCTTACATAGATTCCTACAAAGCAATTGCAAAAAAAAATATGGTTCAATATGGAATTCCTTCTAGCATTTGCCTTGGGCAAGGAATTTTAGAATCGGGTGCTGGAACTGGTCCTTTAAGTGCTATTGCAAATAATCATTTTGGGATTAAATGCCATCAAGATTGGAATGGACCTTCTGTAAAATATGACGACGATGCTGCTCAAGAATGTTTTAGAAAATACAATCAAGCGAGTGAATCGTATAATGATCATGCATTATTTCTAAAAAGTAGAAAATGGTACGATCCATTATTTAAATTGGAAAAAGATGATTATAAAGGATGGGCAAAAGGGTTGAAAGCAGCCGGATATGCCACAGATCCTAAATATCCTGAAAAATTAATTGGAATCATTGAAAGATATCATTTGGATCAATATGATGCTGAGGTTTTAGGAAAAGAATTTGTTGCTCCTGTTGCTCCCGTTGCACCTATAGCTCAACCAGTAGTTAAGAAAAAGGAATATGAAGTAGTGAAAGGAGATACGATGTATTCAATTTCCAAAAAATTCAATATTTCAATTGATGACTTAAAGGCAAAAAATAATATTCCCGACAATACTATTTCTGTAGGTCAGGTGTTAATTATAGAATAATTTCAAGATAGTAAAATGTTATACAAAAGAAGCAGCGCACTTTTTGCAGAAGCAGAAAAAGTAATTCCAGGAGGAGTAAATTCACCAGTTAGAGCTTTTAAAGCTGTTGGGGGGACACCTATATTTGCAAAAAGCGCAAAAGGAGCTTATGTTTTTGATGAAGATGGAAATCGATATATAGATTACATTAATTCGTGGGGGCCAATGATTTTAGGTCATGCCTTTCCTCCAGTTGTTGATGCAGTAATTGAGAAAGCAAAACTGGGAACTTCATTTGGTATGCCTACAGAAATGGAAACTCAAATTGCTGCTCTTGCAATTAAAATGGTTCCTGGAATTGATAAAATCCGATTTGTAAATTCTGGAACAGAAGCATGTATGAGTGCAATTCGTTTGGCTCGTGGTTTTACCAAAAAAGATAAGATTATTAAATTTGCGGGTTGTTATCATGGTCATTCCGATTCCTTTTTGATTCAAGCGGGAAGTGGCGCGGTAACTTTCGGTTCGCCAAATAGCCCTGGAGTTACTCAAGGAACTGCAAAAGATACTTTATTAGCAAAATACAATGATTTAGAAAGTGTTAAAGCACTTGTGGAGGCTAATTTAGGTGAAATTGCCGCTATAATTATTGAGCCGGTAGCAGGAAACATGGGTTGTATTCCGCCAAAGGAAGGTTTTCTAGAATCATTACGAAAAATTTGCGATGAGAACAAGATCTTATTAATTTTTGATGAAGTAATGACTGGTTTTAGAATGGCTAGGGGTGGGGTACAGGAATTGCTAAATGTAACAGCCGATATCGTTACCTTTGGAAAAGTAATAGGAGGAGGATTACCTGTTGGTGCATTTGCTGCAAGAGCAGAAATCATGAATTATTTAGCACCTTTAGGACCAGTTTATCAAGCGGGAACATTATCTGGAAATCCCTTAGCTATGGCTGCAGGATTGGCGATGTTAAATGCTTTAGAAAATGATAATTCAGTGTTTCAAAGACTTTCAGAAAAAACTATTTATTTAGAAAAGGGAATTCATAAAGCACTTACTGCCAATGGTATTGCGTTTACTATTAACCGCCTTGGTTCTATGATTTCGGTTCATTTTGATCCTAATCCAGTTTTTGATTTTCAAACTGCATCAAATGGGGATAATGAAACCTTTAAGAAATTCTTTCATGGTTTATTACAAGAAGGAATTTATATTGCGCCTTCGGCCTACGAAACTTGGTTTATTTCTGACGCCTTAACCTATGAAGATTTAGATTTTACGATCAGCGCTATTGATAAAGTTGCAAAAAAATTATAAAAAAAGGGCTTTCAATTGAAAGCCCTTTTTATTCAATAAATCGAAGATATTATTTTTCAAAAGCGTCGGTGCTCAACAATTGATTGTAAAGAGCAGTATTTGCTTTTAATTTTTCAAGCTGATTAGAATCAATTGTAGCTTCAATTTTTAAAGCTACAATTCTTGAAAATTCTTTTTTACTTTCGTTAGTTTCATTAGGACTTTGCATTTTTTCGTGTTTCATTTCAAATAATGAACTAAATGCAATAGTTAAATTTTTGTCAAGTCCTAAAAACTCTGCGATTGCAGCTCCATCTTTAACACCAGCTTGCGCAGGAGTAAGTTTTACAACTTCTTTAGTTTCTGATGTAGTACTTTTTTTCTTGTTTTGAGCATTTGCAGTTATACTTAAAGCAAACATTAAAAAACATGTAATTATTATTTTTTTCATGAGAATTTGGATTTAATTTAGTTCAAATCTAAATTAATTTTCTTTAACAAAAAAATAAAAAATTATTTATCTTCAGTTTTTTCGGCTTTTTCTTCTTTTTTATTCTTTCTTTCTTCTCTTTTTTCTTTCATTTTTTCTTTCATTTTCTCTTTTCTCTCCTCTTGAATTTTATCCCAAGTTGAGTTTTGTTCTGGAGTTAGAATTTTACTTATTTTTTCATTTATCGCCAAACGATCTTCTTTGTTTGGTTTAAAATTAACGTCTGCTCTTTTGGCTTCTTGTTCCGCAATTATAACTTTCAATTGTTTTTGTTGAGCATCAGTCAATTTAAGTTCTTTTGTCATTCTTTTAAGGGCTTTCTCGGCTCTTTCACCTGGAGACATTTTTTCCATTGGTTCTTTTCCTTCTTTTTCTTGATTCTCAACTTGAGCAAATGTTGATAAACCTACTACTAATAAAGCAGCTACAATTAATTTTTTCATTTTAATTTAATTTTAGAGTTATAGACATAGGACATTATTAATTTGAAAAGGTTTAAGCTGTAACAAAAATTAAAATAATTTTAAATAAAAAGGGAACCAATTTGATTCCCTCTTTTTTAATTAAACTGTTAATTCTACTATTTTACTGTCTTCAAATAAGGAGACTTTAATTAATCCATGTTTTGAAAGGCCTTTCATTGCGGCATCCCATTTTTTTCCGCTTAAATCCGATTTTACTTTCAAAACTCCTAAATCCATTTTGTTGTTGTTAGATTTCAAAAAGTCAATTATCAACTTTTCTTCCTCTAAAAGTTCAATTTGAACTTGCTTTTTCTCTGGGCGCATTTGTGGAAAAAATAAAACCTCTTGAATAGAAGAATTATTAGTTAAAAACATCATCAAACGGTCCATTCCAATTCCCAATCCAGAAGTTGGTGGCATTCCGTATTCTAATGCGCGAAGGAAATCCTCATCAATAAATTCTGTAGCTTCATCGTCTCCTTTTTCGGCTAATTTTAATTGGTGTTCAAAACGCTCTCTTTGATCAATTGGATCGTTCAATTCAGAATAAGCATTTGCAACTTCTTTTCCGCAAACCATCAATTCAAAACGTTCTGTCAATTCGGGATTGTCACGGTGTGCTTTACAAAGTGGCGACATTTCTTTTGGATAATCAGTAATAAATGTTGGCTGAATGTAATTCCCTTCGCATTTAGCGCCAAAAATTTCATCAATTAATTTTCCTTTACCCATTGTTGAATCGACGTCAATTCCCATACTTTTAGCAGCTTCAAATAATTCTGCTTCTGATTTCCCAGAAATATCAAAACCTGTAAAATGCTTGATTGAATCGGTCATTGTCACTCTTGCGTAAGGTGCCTTAAAGTTAACTTGATGCTCTCCAAAAGTAGCTTCTGAAGTTCCATTTACTGCAACGGCACAGTGTTCTAATAAGTTTTCGGTGAATTTCATCATCCAATTGTAGTCTTTGTAGGCTACATATATTTCCATGGCAGTAAATTCAGGATTGTGAGTTCGGTCCATTCCTTCATTTCTGAAATTTTTCGAAAACTCATAAACCCCTTCAAAACCTCCAACAATCAATCTTTTCAAATACAACTCATTTGCAATTCTCATATACAATGGAATATCTAATGAATTGTGGTGCGTAATAAACGGACGAGCTGCAGCACCACCTGGAATAGGTTGTAGAACTGGAGTTTCAACTTCCAAATAGCCTTGTTCATTAAAAAACGAACGCATTGCGTTGAACAATTTTGTTCTTTTAATAAACGTTTCTTTCACATGGTCGTTTACGGTTAAATCAACATAACGACGACGGTATCTTTGTTCAGGATCAGCAAATGCATCATGTGTTTTTCCATCAGCATCGGTTTTTACAACCGGAAGTGGTTTTAATGCTTTAGATAAAACGGTTAAACCATAAACATGAATAGAAATCTCGCCTACTTGAGTCTTAAAAACAGTTCCTTTTATTCCAATAAAGTCACCAATATCAAGTAATTTTTTGAAAACCACATTGTACATTGTTTTTTCTTCATCGTTAGAAATATCATCTCTTGAAATGTAAATTTGAATTCGTCCCTCAGAATCCTTAAGTTCAGCAAAAGATGCCTTTCCCATGATTCTCTTTCCCATCAATCGACCTGCTAAAACGACTTCCTTGCCTTCAAATTTTTCGAAATTTGCTAAAATTTCATTTGACAAAGCAGTCGTAACAAATTCGTCAGCAGGATAAGGGTTTATTCCCAAATTGCGTAATTCTTGAAGTGCTTCTCTACGAAGTATTTCTTGCTCGGATAATGCCATTGTGATCTGTTTTTAAGATTGCAAAGATAGTTAAATTTGAAAATGTGGCAATTTGAAAATTTGAAAATAAATTTGACTTTCTATTTAAAGCTGTTTTAGTATTTTACTTTGTAACTTTGCACTACAAATATTAACAATGAACAAAAATATCCAATTTCAAGATCTCGGTTTAAAAGATTACAAAGCCACTTGGGAATACCAAGAGGAATTGTTCAAAGGAATTGTGGATTTAAAAATCAGGAATAGGAGAGAGGAAACCGATTTCGATACTCCAAATTACTTTTTATTTGTGGAACATCCCCACGTTTATACTTTAGGAAAAAGTGGTGCGTTAGAAAATATGCTATTATCAGAAAAACAATTAGAAGATAAAGGAGCTACTTTTTATAAAATTAATAGAGGTGGTGATATAACTTATCATGGACCTGGACAAATTGTGGGTTATCCAATATTGGATTTAGATAATTTTTTTACTGATATTCATAAGTATTTGCGCTTTTTGGAAGAGGTTATTATTCTCACTTTAGCCGACTATACTATAATAGGTACAAGGAGTGAAGGAGAAACAGGAGTTTGGTTGGATGTAGGAACTCCATTTGCAAGGAAAATTTGCGCCTTGGGCGTTCGCGCTTCTCGCTGGGTAACAATGCATGGTTTTGCATTAAATGTAAATGCCGATTTGAGTTATTTTGACAACATTATTCCATGCGGAATTAAGGGAAAAGCGGTTACTTCTTTAAATGTAGAATTAGGCGTTGAAAAAGTAAACGAACAAGAAGTGAAGGATAAAATCTTGAAACACTTTTCGGAATTGTTTGAAAGTAGATTTATTTAAAGAAAATTTAACCGCAAAGAGCGCAAAGTTTCTCGCAAATCATGCAATGAATTAATTTTTTACTTCTTGTATCTCTTCGTCTATAATCTTTTTATCTTCCAATAAACGAAAAGTTAACCGATGGTATTTTGTAATTCCATATTTTAATATCGCCGCTCGATGCTCTTTTGTAGGGTATCCTTTATTTTGTTTCCAATTGTACATTGGGAATTCTTCGTGAATTAAATCCATATAATCATCGCGGTAGGTTTTTGCCAATACTGAGGCAGCCGCAATACTCATATATTTAGAATCTCCTTTTATTATTGAAGTGCTTGGAATCGATTTTATTAATTCTAATTCTTCACAGGTGAACACTTTACCAATCTTATTAGCATGACTCCCTTTTGAAATTAACGGCCGGTTTCCATCTACAATAATATGGTCAGGAATAATATTTAATTTTAAAACCGATTCTTGCATCGCTTTTAGAGAAGCGTTTAATATATTGATTTCATCAATTATAATAGGTTCTATGTGGGTAACGGAAAACGATATTGCTTGTTTTAAAATAATTGGTCGTAGTGCAAACCTGTTTTTCTCTGAAAGTAATTTGGAATCGTTAAGTAAATCATTAGAAAAATAATTGGGGAGAATCACAGCCGCCGCGGTAACAGGACCGGCAATGCAACCTCTACCTGCTTCGTCTGTGCCGGCCTCAATACAATTCTCAATAAAATAGCTCCTTAACATTAAATTAATATTGAATATTTCATTACAAAACTAAGAAAATAGTTTGTTAATCATCAGTTTTTAACTCAACATCTAAGTAATAATTCACACTAATAGAGATAACTTTAACATTTGCATATAATTTTTTTTCTAATAATGTTTGGTTAATTAAGAAATTATTAAGAAGTTTGCAAAATAACTAACTCAAATAAAAATAGTATGAGATCAAAGTTCAAATGGATTTTTACGCTACTAATAGCGTTAATGATGCAGTTCTCCTTTGCACAAGAGAAAACTGTTACAGGTGTGGTTTCTGATAATTCAGGTCCTCTACCAGGTGCAAATGTTGTTGTTCAAGGTTCTAAAACCGGAACACAAACTGATGTTGATGGAAAATTTTCTATCAAAGCAAAAGCAGGTGATGTTTTAGTTTTCTCTTTCGTGGGAATGACTGAAACTACTGCAAAAGTTGGTGCTTCAAACACTGTAAATGTAAAAATGCAGGATGGAGTGAAATTAGATGAGGTAATTGTTGGTGCGATGGGGATCAAAAGAACCAAAGACGCTACAGTTTCTGCTCAAAAGCAAATAGGTGCTGCCGAATTAACTCAAGCTAATAACCCTAATGCTGTTGCTGCCTTAACTGGTAAAGTTTCTGGTTTAACAATTTCTAGTATTTCTAATGGAGTTTCTCCAACGCTTAGAATTGTTCTAAGAGGATCTAGATCTATTACTGGTAATAACGAAGCTTTAGTAGTAATTGATAACGTAATTTCTACAGCAAACAATTTACAATTGCTTCAACCGGACGCTATTGAAAATGTGAACGTAATTAAAGGTGCTCAAGGAGCTGCTTTATATGGTGCACAAGGGGTGAACGGGGTAATTATTGTTACTACTAAAAAAGGATCAAAAACTGAAAAATTCACTGTTGGTTTAAACTCTTCAGTTGATTATGAATCAGTTAACTTTGTTGCTCAAAGACAAGAAGAGTACGGACAAGGTTGGGCTGGAGACAGTGGATTTGACTTTCCTAACTTACCAAACGGTAGCCCTGATCCAAGAAGTGGTTCTGGATTCGTATCTATTGAAAATGGTTCATGGGGACCTGCTTTTAACGATCCAAGATTCGTTGGTCAACAAGTTCCTGTTGGTTTACCTCAAGCTGATGGGCAAATGTTTTTTACTGATTGGAAACCAATCCGTGATAATATTAAAGATTTTTACCAAACAGGAGTTACTACTCAAAATGGTTTTGATGTAAATGTTGGTGGTCTTACTTCTTATGTAAACTTAGGTGTGAACAAAAGAAGTACTGGATATGTAGTTGACGGAGACAAATTAGCTAGAACATCTTTCAACTTAAGAGCTGGAAAAACTTTAGGTAAATTAAAAGTGGATGGTACTTTCAATTATGCTGTTCAAACTACTTCTCAAACAGATAGTGATTTGTTAGATGATTTATTACAAGTAGCAACTAACATTCCTGTTTCAAGATTTGCTAATTCTGGTAATGAAGGTCACTGGACAGTTTATGCTAAAAACCCTTACTGGTTAAATAAAACAAATAGAAATGACAATAGAACTGACTTCTTTAATGGTAGTGCAGCTTTAGCATATGAGTTCAACAAAAATATTAGTGTAAATTATACTGCTAACATTCAATTGACTTCAGCTAACGCTCAATCTCATTCTGATGGTTGGTTTAATGAAAATCAAACAGTTGATTTTGGTACATATGGCTATTATGGGCCTATACATACTTTAGTTGATTTAGGTCAAACAAATGCTGGTTCAAGCTATTCAGCCAATCAACAGTCTTCTTCAAATATCTATTCTGATTTAATCTTTAATTTCGATTATGATTTAACAAAAGATTTAAATTTGAAATTAAATGTGGGTAACAACATCCAAGATCGTACTTTCAGAATTACTTCTCAAGGTGGAGATAACCTAGATGTTCCAGGTTTCTATCACATTAGTAACGTTTTGAATCCTTACAGCCCATCTTCTTTAGACAACAGATTAGTTCAAACAAGAAGAGTTGCAGGATTTGTAAATGCTGATTTTAATTATAAAAATTACTTATTCTTAAATGCTACTTCTCGTATGGAGCAATTTTCAGCAGTAAAAAATTCTTATTTTTATCCTTCTGTAGGGGCTTCATTTGTTCCAACAAAAGCGTTTGAAGGATTTAAAAATGATGTGTTGAACTATTTGAAAGTAAATGCTTCTTGGACTAAAGTAGGTAGTGCTAACTCAGTTGGTGCATACCAAACGAATGACTTAGTAGTATTTTCTTCTGGATTCCCATTTGGAAGTTTAGCTTCATTAGCTTACAACTCTGCTCCAACAGATCCTAACATTCGTCCTGAGTTCGTAACAACTACTGAATTTGGTGCTCAATTAGGTTTCTTTAATGATAGACTTACTTTGGAAGGTTCGTATTTTGTTGCTAAAACTTCTGATATGATCACAAGAGCAACTTCATCAAGTGCTTCTGGAAATTCAAGTTTATTAACTAATATTGGAGATCTAGAAAATAAAGGTTTTGAAATTGATTTAGGTTTCACTCCTATTAAATCTAAAGATTTCACATGGGATATTAAAACCAACTACTCTACTACCAAAACTAAAATTATTGCTTTAGCAGCTGGTTCAAATAGCGTTAACTTGCTTTCTAATTCAGAAGTAGGGGTGTTTGCTGAAATAGGCGAAGAGTTTCCTTTGATTAAAGGTACTGCATTTGTAAGATCTCCTGATGGTAGTATTGTTGTGAATGCTAACGGTACTCCACAAAAAACATCTACTTTTGAAAAATTAGGTAAAGGTACTCCAGATTATATAATTGGTTTCACTAACTCATTTGAATACAAAGGAATTAAATTGACTGTGATGGGAGATTATAGAAATGGAGCTTCTGCTTATTCTGAAGCAAAAAGATTGTTATTGTTTACTGGTGGTGATTTAGAAACAGTTGGTTTCGATAGAAATGTAGGTTTTGTAGTTCCAAATTCAGTACAATACAATGCGGCTACTAACACTTATACTCCAAACACAACTCCAGGTTTAAATGGTGGTTATGCAAATACATTAAGTTTTTTCACTACTACATGGAGAACAACTGGAGAAGCAAACATGGTTGATGCTGCTGCTTTGAAAATTAGAGAAATCTCTTTAAGCTATGCATTACCTAAAACAATCACTTCTAAATTAGGATTAAATTCATTTAAATTAGGAGTTAATGCTCGTAACCCATTCGTTTTCTTAGCTGACGGTTCATTCCTAAGTCCAAAAAATGGTGGTGCTAACAATGGTTATTTTGATCCAGAGGCTTCTTTTTCTGGAGGAAATGCTCAAGGATATTCTAACATTGGTCAATATCCAACAACTAGAACATTTGGTGCTAGTATTAATTTAACTTTTTAATTTTAATTTTTTATGAAAAATATAAAATTTATATTGCCTTTATTGGCATTAGCATTATTCTCATGTAACGATTATTTGGATGTTAATACAAGTCCAAACCAACTTACATTTGATCAAGCAACTCCTGCTAAATTATTACCGGGAGCACAAACTTCTGCTTACAGAGTTCAGGCAATTACCATGAACACTCTAGGTAACGTTTTCATGAACTCATGGACACGTAACGTTCAATCTTATGGAAATGGATACGATAACGAATTACAATTAGTTGTAAGTAACTCTTTCTATAGTGGTATTTGGGATGGTACTTACCGTGCCCTTAAAAACTTTGATGCAATACTTAAATATCCAAACCCTGATGGGAAATACAATAATTATGTAGCTGCAGCTAAAATTTGTAAAGCATTTTACATGCAAAGAATTGTAGATTTATATGGTAAAAGTCCATATTCTCAAGCTTGGCAAGGTAATGCTAACACTACTCCAGTATATGATGATGACTTCGCAATCTACAAAGATTTAGTTAAAAACTTAGAAGATGCAAGAGCTTTAATTGCTGCTGCTGATCCTGATGCTGAAGACATTGCTGGTTTTGACGTTATGTTAGGTGGAGATATGGCATTGTGGGAAGAATTTGCTAACACAACAGAATTGAGACTTTTATTAAGAATGTCGGAAGCTACAAGCGCAACGGTTCAAACTTACAGAGACTTGAAACTGAATGACATCAAAAATAATAATTTCTTGTCTGCTGATGTAACTATTAATCCAGGTTATAACGGATCTACAGACACTCAAGCAACACCAGGTTTCTTCGCTTATGCTTATTTAACTTCTGGAACTGCTCAAGGGAATAGATTGTTTATAACTATGTCAGGTCACGCTTACAAAGCGTTACAATCAGACGCTACAACTAACTGGGCTGTAGGTGCTTCTCGTGAAATTGTTCCTGGTTCAGGAATTTCTTATCCAAACTTAACAGACCCTCGTTCTGCTAGATTGTTTACTGCAAATGGTACTACAAGACGTGCTGTAACTCAAGGTTCTACTTTGGTTGATGTTACTGTTCCTGGAGGATCTTTACCAGGACTTCCTTGTCGTTTAGGTTTAATTGGACACTTTAATCCTTACGCTCAAGCGCCTAACCAAACTTTAGAAGAATACTTCTCTTGTGATGGTTTTGTAATGTCTTTGTCTGAGTCTAAATTCTTAGTGGCAGAAGCTGCTGTAAGATATCCTACTGTGTTTACACAAAATGCTCAAACTGAATTTAACGCTGGAGTAACTCAGGATTTTACTAAAAAAGTAGCTACTATTGGTACTTATTTAACAACTATCAATACGAAGCCATACTTTGGTTTAACTGCATCTACTACAACTGCTCAAAAATTACATGCTATCATGTATCAAAAATGGGTTGCTTTAATGGGTGTTAACGCTATTGAGTCTTACATTGACTATACACGTACTGGATATCCTGTAACGCCACTTTCAACTGTTTCTATTCAACCTCGTAAGCCATATAGATTAGTCTATCCAACTTCTGAGTATGTAGCTAACACTGCAAACGTGCCAAACATGACATCTAATGATGCATTTGCAATCAATGCTTTCACTCCTTTCTGGAAAAAATAATTGATTAGCATTAGCTATCTAAACTATAAAACCCCGCTTTGTGCGGGGTTTTTTATTTAACATCAATAACATTATTAAATAATTATTTATAATAGTATATTTGTTGAAAATATTTTTTATGAATTTTCGATTGCTGTTTTTGGTCTTCTTATTCTCCAATTCACTTTTCTCACAAGTGGAAAATGATTCTAAATTGGATACTGTAAAAAGAGCCTCCCTTATCATCGATCATAAAAAAGACCAACCAAAAGCAAAAATTTCACAATACAGAATAATAACATTGGAACGTGACACTACTTTTGTAGATACTTCACTTACCATTAAAAAAGAATACGATTACAATTATCTTCGTAGAGATTTATTTGGTTTAATGCCTTTTGCTAACGAAGGTCAAGCCTATACCACTTTACAATATTCTTCAAACCAGCGTTCTTCTTTTCCTGAATTTGGTTATACCGGAAAGCATTTCAATTATTATCAACCTAAAGATATTAAGTACTATTCTGTGGCAACACCATTTACCGAATTGTATTTTAAAACGGTTATGGAACAAGGTCAAAACGTAGATGCATTTATTACATTAAATACCTCGGAACGATTTAATTTTTCTATGGCTTATAAAGGATTGCGCTCTTTAGGGAAATATATCAACCAACTCTCAAGCACTGGAAACTTTAGATTTACTGCTAGTTATAACTCCAAAAATAAACGTTATTTCGCTAATTTCCATTATACCTCACAAGATATTTTGAATGGCGAAAACGGGGGCTTATCCAATCCTGAATATTTTGAAGGAAATGATCCAGCGTACAATGAAAGACCTCGATTGGATATTTATTTAAAAGATGCTAAATCAATTTTAACCGGCACTAGGCTATTCCTAGATCATAATTTTCTTATTAATGCTAAAAAGCGAGATAATAACCTTTATTTGACGCATCAAATTAATTTTGAAAGTAAATATTTTGAATACAATCAGGTAACTCTTCCTACAACTATAACTTCAAGTACGGGAGTTACTTCTACTTTTTTACGTTTCGGGCCTTCTTATGTTGCAGGAAATATAAACGACCAAGTTCTTTATAACAGAATGTACAATAAAATAGGAACCATTTATGAAAATACAACTTTAGGAAAAATTCAGTTTTTTGTTGATGATTTCAGATACAATTATTATTATAACTCGGTATTGTATTTGTCTACTCAAACTATTCCAAATAATATGAACGACATTATTAACGATTTTGGTGGTCAATACGAATACAGAAAAAACAAATGGAACGGAAAGTTCCAGTATTCAAGTTCCATTACAAAACAATCACTATTTGACTTTAATGCGCATTTAAAATATCAATTTAACGAAAAAAATAGTTTTACTTTCGAATACCAAAACAGCAATAATTTACCCAATAATATTTATAATTTACATCAAAGCAGTTATATCAATTACAATTGGTACAATAATTTTAAAAATGAAAAACACAATTCGTTAAAAGTAGAAGCCAATACTCAATGGGCAAGCGCTACTTTAGAATTGAATACTATCAACGATTATTTGTATTTCAGTAATGAAAATACTTCTGGATTGCAATTGGTTTCTCCAAAGCAATACGATAAAACGATCAATCATCTTTCCTTAAAAATTAATAAGGAAGTTAAAGTTGGAAAATTCGCTTTAGATAATACTTTTTTGTATCAAAAAGTTGGGCAATCAGACAAGATATTAAATGTGCCTCAATTGGTACTTCGTAACACACTTTATTATACCGATTATTTCTTCAAAAAAGCGTTATACCTCCAAACGGGAGTAATTTTTAATTATTTTACAAAATTCTATGCCAACGATTATAACCCAATTTTGGGAGAATTTTTTGTACAAAATCAAAAAGAAATTGGTGCCTATCCTAATATAGATTTATTTGCTAATGCTAGAGTTCAACGAACTAGAATATACTTAAAAGCCGAACATTTTAATTCATCTATGTCAGGAAATAATTATTATTCTTCCCCAAATAATCCTTATCACGACTTTATAATACGATTTGGCTTGGTGTGGAATTTCTTCGATTAATATTATTGAAATAAAAAACTAAAAACGAAATGCAATATTCAGAAAACATATTAGGAACAATTGGGAATACTCCAATGGTTCGATTGAATAAAGTAACTGCAGAAATTGATGCGTTGGTGCTTGCAAAAGTAGAAACCTTCAATCCTGGAAATTCTACCAAAGATAGAATGGCGCTAAAAATGGTTGAAGATGCTGAAGCTGACGGTCGTTTACAACCCGGAGGAACCATTATTGAAGGGACTTCAGGTAACACCGGAATGGGATTGGCGCTAGCCGCAATCGTAAAAGGATACAAATTAATTTGCGTAATTACCGACAAGCAGTCCAAAGAAAAAATGGATATTCTTCGCGCGGTAGGAGCTAAAGTTGTCGTTTGCCCAACCGATGTAGAGCCTTCAGATCCGCGTTCTTATTATTCCGTTTCAAAACGTTTGGGTGAAGAAACACCAAATTCTTGGTACGTAAACCAATACGATAATCCTTCAAATGCTTTGGCGCATTACGAACAAACAGGTCCTGAAATTTGGAAACAAACCGATGGAAAAGTAACGCATTTTGTGGTAGGAGTAGGAACAGGAGGAACTATTTCGGGAATTGGAAAATATTTGAAAGAACAAAATCCTAATGTTAAAGTTTGGGGAATTGATACCTACGGATCGGTTTTTAAAAAATACCATGAAACAGGAATTTTTGATGAAAATGAAATCTATTCTTACATCACAGAAGGTATTGGAGAAGATATTTTGCCTAAAAATGTTGATTTTTCAGTTATTGATGGCTTTACAAAAGTGACCGATAAAGATGCAGCCGTTTATACTAGAAAAATCGCGTTAGAAGAAGGAATATTTGTAGGAAATTCAGCAGGTGCATTAATTAAAGGGGTGCTTCAATTGAAAGAACATTTTAAACCAGAAGATGTTGTGGTAGTTTTATTCCACGATTCTGGAAGTCGTTATATCGGTAAAATGTTCAATGACGATTGGATGCGTGAACGTGGATTTTTAGATGAAGAAATTACCAAAGCTGAAGACGTAATTAAAGATCATATCGATAAACCATTAATTGTCGTTCGAACAGAAGAATTGGTTTCACACGCTATTGAACGCATGCGCAAATATAAAATCTCTCAAATTCCGGTAATTGATACATCTGGTTTTGTAGGATCTGTAGATGAATCCGACTTGTTTCAAAGTTATGTTTCCGATAAAAATGCGGGTGACAAACCAATTCGTGAAGTAATGGGAAAACCATTTCCTGTTGTAAAATTAGGAACTCCTATCGAAGAAGTTTCAAAATTATTCACTCGAGAAAATGCCGCCGTATTAGTTGATTTAGGAAATAGAAAACACCATATTATAACCAAATATGATATTATTGGTTCGATAAAATAGTTTTAAAAGTGTAACTAAAATTAATATTGACAATTGAAAAGGTATTCTTTTTTCGCTTTGATTTCTAAAATCTAAAATCTTAAACCAGAGTTTAAATGACTTTCACCGCTATCGATTTTGAAACTGCCAATGGATATCATCCTTGTTCTGTGGGGATTGTAACGGTTGAAAACGGAGTTATTGTCGATGAATTTGTGACATTAATTAAGCCGTTAAACAATTATTATTCTCCTTTTACCATCCAAGTTCACGGAATTTATCCAAAAGACACCATTAACGCAAAGTCTTTTCCTCAAGTTTTTCCAGAAATTCAAAAAAGATTACAAAATAGGGTAGTGGTGGCGCACAATGAAAGTTTCGACAGAAATGTATTGGCCAAAACGATGGAGCTTCATGGCTTGGACTACAACAGTTTGAATATAGGATTTCGTTGGGAATGCACCGTAAAAATATACAAAGCTAAAGGGTTTAAACCTGCCAAACTTAGTGATTGCTGCCGAATCATGAACATCCAATTGAATCACCACGAAGCATTATCGGATGCTCGGGCTTGTGCCAAATTGTATTTGCTCAGATAATTAACACTTATTTTTTCGGGTTAATGTTTTCGGTGTGGCTTTTTTGACTACATTCGACAAAGTAATTACAACTATTATACGCCATTTAAAATGAAAGAAGATTTCCTGCACTATTTGTGGAAATTCAAGAAATTCGACACTTCGAATTTAACTACTTCTAACGGGGAGAAACTCACTATTGAAAATTCTGGAAGTTACTTGCAACTCGCAGGTCCTGATTTTTTTAATTCCCAAATTACAATTGAAAATCAAAAATGGGCCGGGAATGTTGAAATTCACCTCAAATCCTCCGATTGGTATGCGCACCATCATGAACGAGATTCCAATTATGATAGTGTAATTCTTCATGTAGTTTGGGAGCACGATGTTGAAATTTATAGAAAAAACAATACCGAAATTCCAGTATTAATTCTTAAAGATTTAGTTTCTAAGGAAACACTAAACAATTATCATTCACTAGTTTCCCCTAAATCTTGGATTTATTGTGAGAAACAAATTGAGTTTGTCAATTCATTTATTATGTTGAGTTGGCAAGAACGCTTGTTTTTTGAACGTTTAGAAAGAAAATCGAAACCTATTTTTGATTTAGCGGAAAGCACAATTCAAGATTGGGATGCGATCCTGTTTTGCCAATTAGCCAAAAATTTTGGTTTAAATACCAATGGTGATTCCTTATATGATATGGCCAATTCAATTCCGTTTTCAATCATTCGTAAAGAAGGAAACGATTTATTTAATTTAGAAAGTTTGCTGTTTGGAATCGCGGGATTATTAGAAATAAAAAAAGAAGATCAGTATTATAAAAAGCTAAAAACGAACTATGATTATTTGGTTCATAAATATCAATTACAATCGAATTCCTTTACTCCGTTACAATTTTTCAAACATCGACCTGATAATTTTCCAACGATACGAGTTTCGCAGTTGGCCAACGTATATTATTGTCAACAACAGTTATTTTCAAAAATCATAAAAGCCGATAATGTGGCCGCCATTTATAAAATTTTCGATAAATCGGTTTCAGAATATTGGGAAACACATTATCAATTTGATAAAATCAGTCCAATAAAAAGGAAAACATTGTCAAAATCTTTCATCGATTTACTGATTATTAATACCATCATTCCGTTACAATTTGCTTACGCCAAAAGCCAAGGCAAAGAAATATCGGAGAAATTAATAACGTTATTAAACCAAGTCCAGCCGGAAGTAAATGCAATTATCGATAAGTTTTCTTCTTTTGGACTAAAAGCACAAAACGCCTTTGAAACGCAAGCTTTATTGCAATTGAAAAATGAATATTGTAATAAAATTCGATGTTTAGATTGTGCAATTGGAATGGAATTATTGAAATCTGAAGTATAAATGCTAAATTTGTTGAGATATAAATTGATTGCAATGAAATTAATACTTCGCTTAAAATACTTTTTCGAGAAACACGGTTTTCATGTTTCTTCGCGGCTTGCTGATTTGTTAGGAATGCGAGCCAATAGCGTAAGATTATTTTTTATTTACATATCGTTTGTTACCGCAGGACTTTGGTTTGGAGTTTATCTGACATTGGCTTTTTGGTGGCGACTAAAAGATTTAATTCGAGCAAAACGGAGTTCCGTTTTTGACTTATAAAACTAATATTATGAAATTAAAATCCTACTTCCAATATTCAAAATCACAAAGAAGTGGGATTTTTCTTTTAGTGCTGTTGTGCGTAATTTGCCAATTTGCATTTTTATATTTAGAACCAAGTTCATATAAAGAGAAGGATTCTGAAAAACAAAAATGGATTTCATTACAAACTACAGTTGATTCTTTAAAAGTAGAAAAGCAAAATTATATTCCTAAAGTATATCCGTTCAATCCCAATTTTATTACCGACTATAAAGGAAGTAAATTAGGAATGTCGGTTGCTGAAATTGATCGGCTTTTGAATTTTAGAAAAACCAATCAATATGTTAATTCAGCCTCAGAATTTCAAAAAGTGACTCAAGTTTCCGATTCCTTATTAAATGCTATTTCGCCTTACTTTAAATTTCCAGAATGGGTTAATGATCGTAAATCCAATAATTTTAAGCCTTTTGTAAAGAAAACGGAAAAGATAGTCATGTTAGATATCAATCAGGCTACAAAAGAAGATTTGATAAAAATATTTGGAATTGGACCAGCATTATCCGATCGAATTTTGAAACAAAAAGAAATCTTAGGAGGATTTGTAAGCATGAAGCAAATGGGAGATATTTGGGGGCTTTCACCTGAAGTGATTTTTAGTTTGAACGAGCATTTCAAAGTTGCAACTTTGCCTAAAATAAAGAAAATAGACATTAATAATTCTTCAATAAAAGAGCTTATGTTGTTTCCTTATTTTAAATACACTTTGGCAAAAGCAATTGTAACTTATAGAAGTATGAATGGTAATTTTAAAAATTCTGAGGATTTAACAAAAATTAACGGTTTTCCAATCGAAAAATTAGAGATTATTAGTTTATATTTGGAATTATAATTAATACAATAAAAAACTCCCTATGAATTCGATTTATTTTACAGAAGAACACGAATTATTTAGAAAAAGTTTAAAAGACTTTTTACAAAAAGAAGTGATGCCACACATAGAAAAATGGGAAAAAACAGGTACAATTGAGCGCTTTATTTGGAAGAAATTTGGCGAAATGGGCTTTTTTGGAATTGCTTATCCAGAATCGTATGGAGGGATGAATTTAGATTTATTTTATACCGTAGTTTTTCTAGAGGAACTTCAAAAAATTAAATCCTCTGGTTTTGCTGCAGCTATTTGGGCTCACGCTTATTTAGCAATGACACATTTAAATGCTGAAGGAGACGAAAGAATTAAACAAGATTATTTAGCGCCAAGTATTTTGGGTGATAAAATAGGCGCTTTATGTATCACAGAGCCTTTTGGCGGAAGTGACGTTGCAGGAATGAGAACAACAGCTGTAAAAGTCGATAATAAATATGTAATTAATGGGTCTAAAACTTTTATTACTAATGGTGTATATGCAAATTATTATGTGGTTGCTGCCAAAACAAGTCCGGAACTAGGAAATAAAGGCATTAGTATTTTCTTGATGGATACTAATTTAAAAGGAATTTCGGCTACTAAGTTGGATAAGCTAGGCTGGAGAGCATCCGATACTGCAGAAATTGCATTTGATAATGTTGCCATTCCAGAAGAAAATCTAATGGGTGAAGAAGGAAAAGGCTTTTCTTATATAATGCAACATTTTGCTTTCGAGAGATTAATTATGGCTATAAATGCACATGCAAGAGCGGAATATGCGATTGATTATACGATAGATTATATGTCCCAGCGAGAAGCATTTGGAACAAAAATCAATAAATTTCAAGCGTTAAGACATACTATGGTTGAACATGCTACTGATGTGGAGCATTGTAAAATATTTAATTATGCGGCCGCAGCCCGATTAGACAAAGGCGAATATGTAGTTAAAGAGGCTACTATGGCTAAATTAAAATCTACTAAAGTAGCAGACGAAACCATTTATAGTTGTCTACAAATGTTAGGAGGTTATGGCTATATGGAAGAATATCCTTTAGCACGATTGTTTAGAGATAGCCGTTTAGGACCAATTGGTGGCGGTACATCAGAAATTCTTAAAGAGATTTTATCCAAAATGATAATAGACAAACAGGATTACAAGCTGGCGGTTAAATAATTTTCTGATTTATAACTCATAATTTAAAATAATAGTTTACATTTGCACCCTTAACGAGAGGAGGTGTCTATATTATGTTAATTATACCAATTAAAGACGGAGAAAATATCGATAGAGCATTAAAGCGCTATAAAAGAAAATTTGATAAAACAGGAACTGTTCGTCAGTTACGTGCACGTACTGCTTTTATTAAGCCTTCTGTAACCAATAGAATGAAAATTCAAAAAGCGGCTTACATCCAAAACATGAAAGACAATTTGGAAGCTTTGTAGTCAAACTTTTTTAAAAATAGTACCGTTAGTCATTAAAAGTTTTTAACTTTGATGCTAACGGTTTTTTTATGGAAAATAGCAAAACGGCATTTCGAGATTATCTGCAATTAGAGAAAAAGTATTCGCCACATACGGTAAATGCATATCTAAATGATTTGATTTCATTTGAAACTTACATAAAAACCGAATTTGATTCTGAAGATTTATTGAATGTAAATTACAGCTTGATACGAAGCTGGATTGTAACATTAGTAGATGCGCAAATTTCCAACACATCTGTAAATAGAAAAATCTCGTCATTAAAATCCTATTTTAAATTTCTTTTAAAGACGAAGCAAATAACAATTAGCCCGCTATTAAAACACAAATCTTTAAAAACCCCAAAAACACTTCAAATACCCTTTTCAGAAAAAGAACTAGACGAAGTTT
>Ga0102875_1000098_pt1 | contig 38291 bp, 26 predicted proteins | sample Colrivmet1547B02_FD_78185 | JGI IMG/M metagenome (GOLD analysis project Ga0102875, IMG submission 78185) | Estuarine microbial communities from the Columbia River estuary - metaG 1547B-02 | ecosystem: Environmental > Aquatic > Marine > Intertidal zone > Estuary | place: USA: Columbia River... | reverse complement strand
ATGTATTACATTTTGGGATGTATTATCTATTAAAATATCATAGGTATCATTATTTATAGTTTCTGTATTATCATTTATAAATGTATGATTTAAGTTATCAATCCCGAAAGAATTAATAAGTGATGACGCTTTGCTTTTGTCGTCATCAATCCCAAAGGAATTAATAAGGGGAAGAGCTTTGCTTTTGTCGTCATTAATCTTGTATGATATACAAGATTTATCAACACCTTCGTCTACAATTTGTATTTTTTGTAATTTTTGTTCTAGCTCATTGAATGTAACCAAACTATTGTTTTCGAGAACGTTTTGATTTATAATTCCAAGTTCTAATGTTAAATTATAATCACTATCAAAGTTTAATAAATTACCTTTATAATCTAATATTTGAATATGTAATTCGGTTATTTTATCAGTATATTGTTGTTGATATATATATTCTGTATTTGTATTATATGTAAATATATATTCTGAATTATTAAATTGTGAAATATTTATTTTTGCAAATGCAGAAATTTCAGGTTTATTTGGTAAAAAAATATTATTATAATTATTTATTTTAATAAATATATAATTATCGATATTTAATGGATTAGAATAAATTTGAGTATCTAATTTTATTAAGTATTCCAATTTATTAAACCCTAATAAATTACCTAAAGAAGAACAATAATTTTTATTATCAAAATATATACTACAATCGTAATGTTTTGATAAATTTATTATACTTATTGTATCATTGTGATTATAATTAGATTTTTCAGATACTTGATTAAATAAAATCCCTTTAATTATAGTATTATCCGAAGCATACTCATTGAACTTATGTTTATTTAATTCTATATTAATTATTTTGACTAATTGACTTTTAGTATATTTATTTTCTGGAATTTCTATTCGAGTTTCTTCTAATGGTAAATTATAAACATTTGGACCAGGTGGTGGTCCCATAAAAATTCCTTTAATTATAAAATAATTATTATCATATTTTTTATCAATAGTGATATATTCATTATAAATTTTTACATAATGTAATTTTATATAATTCATATCCAAATTACTAATGTGATTATCCATAGATAATATATAATTATTTGGATTAGGAAAATGGAGTTGATTACGATATCTTGAATCAATGTTTAATATTATTTTATTCATATAATTAAATATAAATAAAATAATAATTCTTCAAACCTATATTATAAATAATAGTAGTGATAAATTATTTTTGAGAATTATTATATATTAACCAAGTTTCATAATATTTTGCTTGATTTGGAAATCTCCATATTAAATTTTTATTTAAATCTTCATATTTTATCCACTTTATTTGTTTAATTTCATATTTATCAAATAAAGTATATTTTTTCGATATATTATACGTATCATTTATTATAGAACATCGAAAAATATGAAAATTATTATTTTCTATACCTATTTTATCATATATATCAACCATATAACCAGTTTCTTCTAAAGTTTCTCTTATTGCAGTTTTTTCAGGTTGTTCATTATATTCTTGTAAACCACCAGGTAATGCCCATACATTAGTTGTTTGTTGTACTAATAATATATGATTATCTTTAGTAATAAAGCAACCTGCATTTGCATTAACAAAAACTAACATATTGAATACAAAATAATTAAACACATTAATGTATAATTTATTTATCATTTAAATATATTAATTAACTATACCTAAGTCTTTAAGTTCATTTAACATATTAATATATTTACTACTTTTTGTTGAAGTTTGAGCTCTTTTTTTTAAATCTTCAAAAGTTTCAATATTGTTTATCGCAATATTATTATTTAATTTTTCATTTATAAAAATATTATTTTTATCTTGTATTTTTCTTTCTTTTTCTTTATCATTTAATAATTTTTTTAAATCAATATTAGTATTTGGAACATTTAATATTAAATCTTTTGTGGAATCCACTTTAGATGGAATAATATTAGTTATTGGATTATAAAATGTATTATTTAATTGATATTTAATATTTCTTTGATTTTGGATATCATGATATTTAGTACTAATATCCGGATTATATTTTATATTTTCCATTATTATTAATTATAAAAATAATCTTAAATTAAACTATTTAATTTATAATAAGATAAAAAATCTAAATAAAGATGTAAAGCTTTTCACATTTAAATGAATTTATATGATGTATTAGAGCTTAATCAAAATGCAAATGAAATAGAAATTAAAAAAGCTTATCATAGATTAGTAAAAAAATACCATCCTGATAAAAATAATACCATAAATACTACAGAAAAATTCTTAAAAATTCAATCAGCTTATGAAATATTAATAAATGAATCTACTAGAAATAAATATGGTACTATGCAAGAAAATGAAAAATCATCTTTCAATGATTTTTTAGACAAAATCATTAATAATAATATAGATCTAAAAGATTTTTTAAATTACTGTAATCATTTAACTAATAAAGATATAGAAGATATTCATGATAATTTTTATCATTTTATAAAAAATTTTACAACAGAAGATATTTTAAATTTGGTCAAAGATTATATTATACCTAAAGATTATATAAATAATTCATTTTTGGAAACTGATTCAGATGTAGATATTTTTGCCGATGAATTTGCTAAATATTATTATATTCTTCCAATTAATATTCAAAAATATAATGAACTTGATATTAAAATAGAATTGAATATAAATTTATCCGATATTATAAAATATAATAAACGGAAAATTAAAATAAAACGTAATATCAATAATAATTCAACTTTTAGTACATTTATTTTTAATTTAAATTATCCTTATATTGTTTTTATAAATCTTGGAGATATTAATAATGATAATTATGGAAACTTGATTATTAAATTAAATTTAGATAGTACATTATATTGGAATCATAATACAATAGTATTGAATAAATATATGACATTATATCAAATGATTTATGGATTAGATATTATTGTACCTTATCATTTAGAAAATATTAATATAAGTAATTGGAAACCATGTGAAGATGGTATGATTATAAATATTAATGATAAATATAATTTAGATAAGTGTAAATATAACATAATAATTAAATTATTTTTAAATTATGAAGATAATGAACAAAATAGAGAAATACTAAAACAATATTTTTCTTAAATAAATATAGATAATGACATTATTTGGTAATAATAGCATTAAATGGTCTAAATTTACATCTCAAAATATTTTATTATTTACTTCGTTAATTAAACTATACAACCCAAAAATGAACAATAATATAAGTTTTTTATTAGAAGAAGAAAAAAAAAATATTATTAAATATATTAAAAATCATTTGAATTTAAAAATAATAATTAAATTATTATCTAATTCATATATTAATCAGCTTAAATTAAAAAAAAGACTTTTAAATTATGCTAAATCAATTTTTGTAGATACTAAAAAATTAGTAACACAATTACCTCAGTTAAATAAAACTTATATTATAATATGGAAAAATAATAAAATAATAATTAAATCCAATACTTATCCTCAATTATTAAAACGAATAAAAATATTAATTTTTATTATCGAATATATTAAAGAAAAAATTTGCGCTCCAAATAATAGATCAATAACTATATATTTAGTTTTGAGTAAATTAGAAAAAAAATTTCCAAATAGTAATGATATAATTAGTAGTAAAAACGTTAATTCTGGATATTGTAATTTAAAAACAAATGTAATTTTTATTTGGCGAAAAGAAGAAGTAGAAAAAGTATTATTTCATGAAATGATCCATCATTATAACTTTACAAATCATTTAGTAGAATTTCAATTTCCTATTAATTTTCTAATTAACGGACCTACCAATTATTATGAAGCTATTGCTGATTTTTGGGGAATATTTTATAATTTAATATATTTATCTTTAGTTTCAAATATATCAGTTAAAAAATTATTTATTTTAGAATTTTGTTTTATAAAAAATCAAGCTTTACAATTAAATAATTTTTTCAATTTAAATTGGAAAAATATAAAATTAAATATTATAAATCAAAATACAGCAGCTTTTTCATACTATATACTAAAATATTTATTAATAGAGTATTTATTGTATAATAAATCAGAAATCCTATTTAAATTTATTAAAGATAATATAATTTTTGATTCTGAAGTATACTATATTGAATATAATAATATATTCAATAAATTAAATATAATTAAAGATGATAAATATATAAAAATTAATTCAATTAGAATGACTCTATTAGAATTAAATTAAGTAAATTTTATTTATTATAAAAACTAGCCAAAAAAGCTTGAAATTCTGTAAATTTAATAATTTTATTTTCATATTCTGGTCCTAATTGCAACTCTTTTACAACTTCAGCATTAAGTTGAGTATTTTGACCATTTTTTAAATTTAATTCTGTGAATTTATTATTTAATGCACTCATAACTTTTGGTCTAGACATGCATGTTTCAGATGGTAAATTTAAAAAATTAGCTAAAATTTCGGGAACAAGAACTTCTTTATTAAAACCACTATTAGAGTTTCCTTTTCGTTTCTTCTTTTCTTTACGCACAAGATTGATTTCATCGAGATGAATTTTATTAATATTTTTAAAAATATTAAAAAGTTGTCTTTCATAATCATTTCGATTTTTTTGTTTATTTTTAATTTCTTTAGCAAAATCATTCAAATCTTTATCAACATTTTTAATCAAATTTCGCAAATCATCAATTTTTTTAATTGAATCCGCAAATATTTCTTTTTTTTTTTCTTGTTTTTTTTTATTTACAGAATTATTTTGATCTTCAATTTCTGATTCATTATTATGGATAGATTCATTATCTGAATCATTATCATTATTCGATTCATTATCATTATTCGATTCATTATCATTAATAGATTCATTATCATTTACTGATTCTTCATTTGAAATTTCATTTTCTGACAATTCATTATCTGATATGACCTTTTTAATAGTCTCTGTAACACTTGATTTTGTAATGGTCGTAGTTTTAGATGATTGGGTAGATTTTTTTGAAGCCATTAATATAAATATTAATTTAATTAAATAATAAAAAAATCAATTTTTATTAGTTAATTAAAAAGAAAAACTTACTATAATATTATCAATAGTTTTACTATTGATTTTATTGTTATATACTTTGTTAGTAAATTTATGTATAATATTATTATGAGGAGTAGTTTTAAGTTTGTGTTTTGTATCTTTTTTTTTATCAAGTTTATTTTTTTTATTCATATCATTTTCAATGGTATCTAAATTATTCATAATATAAGTAAATACATTTTTTGAAAAAAACCATTTGAAAAAATTTAATTGTCCAATAGTAGTTATAACACAATTATTTTTCATAAAATAAGGAATTCTATCACCACGACTGAATGGATCAAAATATTTTTTTTGGAATATTTTAAGTTGTTGTTTATAAGATGTGTAAATATTAATAACTTGTTCAATATTATTTTCATAAATTTTAAAAGCGATTTTATTATGTTTAGCATATTTAGTTACAAAATGATCTATTAATCTTATAGATATTTCTGCTTCAGAATTAATTATATAACAAAATAAATTAATATTATCTTCACATTCATAAAATAATTCAAGATTTTTAATAATCATGTATTCTTGAGATGATATTTTAATATTTTGTAATACTTCGTGATTTAATTGTATTGCTTCTGATTCCATTCAAATATATAAAAATTATAATAAAATAACCAACAATATCTTTAAATAGTTTAAAAGATAATTTAATCCGAAGCTAAACTTGAACTATCCAATTCTATTTGTTCATCTAAGTCAATTTGATCATCTGATTCTAAATTTTGTAATAATGAATGAATTTCTAATTGGGTAGTTCCGTTATAATTATTATCCAGTGATAATTTTTTATTTTTATGTAAATCAAAATTTGTATTATTGGGTTCTGTTGGTATAAAAACTTTATTTTTATATTCATCTCTAATTAATGTTTTTTGATCATTGATTTCTATATTAGAGTTATGTATTTTTTCGGATATACATAAAATATTAGAATTAATATCTGTATCTGGAACATCAAAATCATTTTCTTCATCAGATTCATCTAAAAATTTATACTTATATTTTAACATTTCTTTGGATGTAAATGAAACTAATATTGGTCTTAAAAATATACCAAAATCATTATTAGAATTTATCCAAATAGCATAACATTCTAATATCATTTTACACCAAGAATCAGATGGAATTTGTATTGGTGTTATTTTTTTATTATTATATAAAATAAGTGTTTCAAAATCTATAGTTTTCATTAATTTAATTTTAATAGTACCCGTATTATATTTTTCAGATTCTCTAATTATTTTTTGAAAATTTATGGTATTTTCAGTATTTAAATCATTAAACCATAAATGTGCATTTTCATTAGCATTTTTTTTTATTTTAAGTTCTAATTCTGTAAAAAAATTTTTCATATTATTAATTTTAGTATAATTTTTTCCAATAAGAGCTACTTCTATTTCGCTATAATCTGTAAATATATCGGCTTTTTTAATATTTAATAAAGTAGGTATTTGAAAAACAAGCTTTTCATTTTCTTTGTATTTAATAAAAATAATTTTTTTATTTTTATTATGACGTATTTGTGTATAATTAATTTTATTTAAATCAATATTATCAATTTTATATGGTTCTAAATAATTCATATTAATAACATATTAAAAAAATATTTTTAAATATAAACTAATTTATTTTTTTGCTTTTGCTTTTGGACGATTAACTTTTTGTTCTACAAAAAGTTGTGGTACGATTGGAGCAGAATCATCAGATTCTGCATCTTCATCATCTTCGTCTTCGTCTTCATTCTCTTTTTCTTCGTCTTCGTCTTCATCGTCATCATCTTCAGCTTCTTTATTTTGATGAAGTTCAGTTTTATCTGAACTAGCTTGACCTGGTTTTTCATTATCAGAATCTGAACTCAAAAATTCATCAATTTTTAAATAGTCTTTAATTTTAGATGTATTATTTTGAGGAGGTTCAACCTCTAGTTTAATTAATTTAAATGTTAATCCATACGATGGATCTTTTTTACTTAAACTTTGTGCCCATAATTTAACAGGTCTAACTATAGGATGAATACGACTCATAAAACACACATAATTATTAAAGTCATCTAGTGTTGTAATATTTTCGACTTGTTTACGAATTTTCTGATTATTTTCTAAAGTTGATAGAAAAACTGTTGAAATAATTTTATTATCAGGATATGTCGCATCAATTTTTAATTTCATATAAGGATGCTTGGGTCCATTGTATTTTTTTTTTGTTTTAATTTCATCATCATCATCATCTTCTTCTTGTGGCATTCGAAAAATTGGTTGATATACATATTTATTAGCTTTTGTTCCAAATAATTGCTCTTTGAATTCTTGAGAAGCTAATTTATTATCAATAGTTTTTAAAAAATTACTAAAATTTTTAATTTCTGAAATTGATTGATCCAAAGGAATTTTAATAAATAGACGTTGAGAATCATCTTTATAATATTCACCTAAACGCGGAATACCATACGAAGATAATTGAAACCATGGAAATTGAATTAATAAAGGATATTCATTATTATGTTCATATCTAGGATAAGCAATTTTTTGACCTTTTGATCGATCATTTTCTTCTAATGTAGTAAAATATAATTTGGAGATATCAAAACTTGTAAAACTAATAGTCATTTGTTTAGCTAGTTTTTTATCAATAGTGTTTGGAGTTCCTTTTGAAAGCATTATAATACTAATATTTTATATTCAATTAATCTTTAATTCAATTTTTATAATATCTATAGAATATTAATATCTATATAAAGATATTACCTATAATATATTATTAATGCTCAAAATAAGCTCAAATAATGATTCACATGAATCTTCTGTATCCTTAGTTTCCAATGAACAGAATAAATTAGTTACACCTGTTGTAAATGGTCCAACAAATAATAATTTTGAAAATTTAAATTTAAGCGAAGATTTATTAAAAGGGGTTTATTTATATGGATTTATAAATCCATCAAAAATACAAATTAAAGGTATTAATACAATTAATACAGGATATGATTGTATTATACAATCACAGTCAGGTACAGGAAAAACAGCTACATATTTATTAGGTATATTTAATCATTTGGATAAGAATACTTTTTGTCAAGGCATAATTATTACACCTACACGCGAATTAGCAAATCAAGTTTTTAATGTTGGAATAAATTTAATTAAGTTTACAAATTTCCGTTTAACTAAATGTATAGGAGGTACAAATATTATAGAAAATAAAGCCGATGTGAAAAATACTAATATAATTATTGGAACCTTAGGTCGTATATTTCATCTTATAAATGAAATGAAATATAATTTACATAAACTTAAATTTATTGTTTTAGATGAAGCAGACGAAATATTAAATAACGGTATTAATTCAAAATTAGCTATGATATATGATATTATACCTACAAATATACAAACTATATTAATATCTGCAACAACTTCCTTACATGTTTTTAATTTTAGTAAAAAATATATGTATCAACCTATAAAAATCTTATTAAAAAATGAAGAAATAATTCTTTCATTAATTAGTCAATTTTATTTAGATGTTGAAACAGAAGATCAAAAATTTGATACTTTAATAGATTTGTATAATTTAGTTTCTACATCACAAGCTATTATATTTTGTAATACAATTAAAAAGATAGATTTATTAGAACAAAATTTAAAACAAAATAATTTCTCTATTACCGTAATTCATTCGAATATGTCAATGGATGAACGAAACAATGTTATTAATAATTTTAGAGAAGGACTTTCACGAGTATTATTAACAACCGATTTATTAGCTCGCGGTATTGATATTCCTCAAGTTAATATGGTAATAAATTATGATCTACCACAGAGTAAAGAAACTTATGTTCATAGAATAGGTAGATGCGGTAGATTTGATAAAAAAGGTATAGCTATTAGTATAGTTAAAACTTCAGATGCTTCAGATTTAAAAATAATACATAAATTAAAATCAATTTATAAAATTGATATCAAAGAATTACCAGAATCTTTTGATCAGTATTTATAGATTTAATTATACGTATTAAATATTGTTTGATTTAAACAAGCATTTTTATCATTACATTGTGTATTTAATGATTGAATATTTTTGGTAGCTTTTTTTGGAATCCTTAAATCTGTTTTTAGATCTAATATTATTTTTATATTTGCATCATTTAAATTTTTTAAAAAATGGATAAAAATTTATATATTTTTTAAAAAATATATAAATTATTAAACTCATTTTTTTTCATCATTAGATATTATTTTATTATTATTAAGATGTTGATACGTTTTTTTAATATTGATTAATATTTTTTCTATAATAGTTGGAATTTGTTTACAGAATCTGTTGAACTTGCAATTTCTTTATATAATTTACATGCTTCTATTAATGTTGGATTTAATGAAATGATATCAATATTACAAAAAGTCGACACTAAAGTTAAAAAATTTAATTTAGGATTTATATTATAAATAACAGCATATTTATTTATTAAATTTTATATAAATTTATACATCTCCTTGCTACTTTAAAATAAATTTTAAATAAAATTAACAAATTTATATAATATTCTTTTTCAATTCATAATTATTATTAATATCATTCAAGAAATCTTGCAATATACGTGTATCATTTTTTAATTTTTTCCTAATTGCTGTTTTGTTATCATTTGCATTTAATTTTAATTTGTTTTCATATAATTTAATCATGTCATCTAATTTATTTCTTCTTGTTTACATCTTAGTTCTTTTCTCTTTCTCTCATTGTTACCGGAGACGTCTTAGTTCTTATCTTTCTCTCGTTGTCATTGGAGATGTCTTAGTTCTTTATCTTTCTCTCGTTGTCGTTGGAGATGTCTTAGTTCTTTATCTTTCTCTCGTTGTTGTTGGAGACGTCTAGCTTCTTCCTATTGTTCTTTCTCTCATTGTCGTTGGAGATGTCTAGCTTATTCCTCCCGGTCCTCCTGTTCTTGCTGTCATCGGAGTTGGAGACGTCTAGCTTCTTCCTCTTGTTGTCATTGGACTCGACGTTTATTTTATTTCTCTCATTGTTGTTGGATACGTCTATCTTCTTCTTGTTTATATGTAGCTTCCATTTTATTAACTACCTGTTACAAATCACTTTGAGATATTGTTATCTAATAAATCTTTCCTAGGATGTATTTTCAAAAAGTTCTCTTACAAATTTTTTATTATCATCAAATACGGTAAACTTTCTTATTTTCATTACCTTGATCTAAAGTAGTATCTGGATTAATTTTTGTAGATGTATCGAGGATTGAAAATAAATATTACTAATTGCATACAAATCTTTAAATTTATTTAAAGTTATTTAAATGTAGAATCCTTTAATGCTGGACCTTTAAGGATAGATGTTGATTTAATTTCAGATTTAGAATTATATCTAGAAAGTTTGCGTCAGGTTTAGAAAGTTTTATATCAGGTTTAAAATATTTATATTTATATTTTCCATATTATAAATAAATATAATTAAATTTAAAAATTTAATTAAAACTATCAAATAGATAATTTTAATTTTAAATAAAAATTATATAAAATAAAAACTAAATAAAATTAGAATACAATTAAGGAATGAAAAAATCATGTTTTCCTAAATTATATTTCATCAAATCTTTAATCAATGGTTCTTCTTCTAAAGGTGCAAATGTAATTTTACCACCAGTTTCATTTTCTGTATATTCTGAATTTTCCAATTTTTTTGTATCTAAAAATAGATCAAATGCTCCTGTTCCACCCTGAATTACTCTACCAATAGCAATTCTAGAACTTACTGATTTCATATGATCATTTTCATTAAATATAGCAGCATTAATAAAATGATCCATAGTTTTTTCAAAAGAAGCTCTTGCAATAGGATCAATATCAATTTTAGATAATCCGTGTCTATCAATAGATATAATTTCACCCAAATGACACATTTGATCAACTAATAGTGATAGATGTGTATAATTGATATTTGTACCACCACTTTGATATGTAAGAAAAAATTCATGTAATAAAATTTGACGCGTTGCTTCGATCCCATATAATTTTAACGTTTTTGCAATATCATTACATTTAGTTCTTGTAAAATCTATACCTTTCATGTATCTTAATCGTTCTAGATTAATACCTGATGTATAAACTACGTATTCTTTATCAATATTAATTTTACCTGTATTTTTATCAAATGTTACACATCTTTCTTGAACAATATCAATATTACTAATATTTTCAATACCTTTTAAAGTTATATCATCACAAATCATTTTTAAAAAATCTGTAATCATATTATAATTAAATGTGGTCATACTAAAACGTATATGTATATATTGATCGTTATTCGATATATTATTAGATAAAATAGCAGCCCTACTAATAGAAGTTATAATTTCTTTCTCATTTTTTTTTAAATTTTTTAGATTATTATAATTTTTATACCAATGAGATATAAATTTAGTTTTAATATCTAATAAAGTAGTTTCTTTATCTAACATTTTCTCAATATTCATCTTAAGTCGAAAAACAAAAGGCATACTAGATAATTCAACTTTTTGATTATTTATGAAAAACGGATTTGCGACATTGTCATTTTTTAATTTTTTACTCAAGGCATCGTTTAATCCCAAATCATAATATATTTCAATATTAGATACTAAATATCGAATAGATAAATATTTGAAATAACTAATAATTTTATTAACTTGTGATCGATTAGTATTATATGGTTGTTTAAAATAGATTGTCATTTGGGGAGTTTTTATATTTTTAGAATAATGTAATAATTCTTGAATTCTACTTATCCCCATATTTGCATAATTTTTTGCAGATCCTGCTGAATGTTTAGTATTTAAAGTATTATGGACAATTATTCCATTATCTATCATAAAAGTTTCATTTAACGGAACAGTAAAATCATATACATTCTCTGTTTGGTGTGGTGTATAAATATTTATTTCTATAATTTCATCCCAGATAACATTAGAATCTGCAGCTTGTTTTAATAATTCCAATTCTTGTGTAATTTTATTTTTATATTCATGACTTTCAAAAACCTTAATATATTTAATTAATTGTTGTCTACTAAGCTCATCATTATCATCAACTGTTATATTACAATTTAAGATTTTATTACAGTGCATAATAATACCACACAAATCATTTATTTTATCAATTTCATTAGCTAAGTTATATGAATTTTGTAAATGATCAATAAGTTCATTTAATTTATCATTATATAATAATGATCCGATATTAGTTTTGTACAATGTTGCATATCTTGCATCAAAATTTAATGTATATATATTTGTTGTTGTACATTTTAAAGGTGTGTTTTTGAATCTAGAATTGAAATATTTAATTTCAGTTGCACTTTTTGATGATTCGAGCGGAATATTATTAGATAATATTGATATAGATCCACAAATACCAAAATAAGCAAATAAAAATGAGATATCTGTAATTAATTGTTCATCTAAACTATAAATTACAATTTTATTTGTATCAAATATATTATTAGAATCACAATAAGCTTGAAGTAATCCTATTTTAAATTCTTTAGGTGCTAAAAATGCAATATCGGGTATATATTTTTTTTTAGATTCGCATAAGCTAAAAATAAATTTTGGTAACAAATTTAATGATATTTCATCAGTAATATCACTATTTATGTTATGTTTTATATTTGAATCAATTTTAAATTTAGCAGTAATTAATTTAATATTTTTAATAAAACTATTTGGAATTTGTTTCAAATAAATTTTATTATTTTCAATATATCCTTTAGCTAAATATAAACCGATAAACCATCCTAATAAATAATCCAATTCATATTGTTTATTATCAAATTCAATATATTGTTGATCATAGATAGAATCTATATATCTTGCTATAGGAATTCGCATACCTACTTTAATTTTAGATCCTAGAATAGGTTGAACAGTTTGATTTTTTCTAATTAAATGCGAATGTCCCAGTGTAGTATGAACAATTCTTCCACTTTTTGTAATTATTTTCATCATATTTCCATTTACAGGATGACGACTTATATGAGAAATTTTATTCCAAGATGTTTTTTCATCAGAATTAACACCGATAATATAATATTGTATGGGTAATTTACTAATATCTGTTTCAATACTATTAGGTAAATTACTTTTTGTTTGATATGTTAATTCAGGAAATTGATTTATCAATTTATCACAAAATTTTCCTATTTCAGTTGAAATAACTGTTATTTTACTTTCAGATGATACACTAATTAATTTAATTTTAGAGTTAGCAGTTAAACTGAATTGACTTGTAGGTTCGCCTATAGATTGTGCTGCAATAATACCAACCATTTCACCAGGTTCAACTATAGCTTTAATAAAATTAAATTTTATTTCTTCCATCATGCGAATAAATTCAGATTTAGTTAATCCATATTCAAATATACATTTTTTGGGAGCTAAATATTCATTTAATGCTATTTCTAATAAATATTTCATACACCTATCATCTTTTATCATATATTTATCGCCTGGTTTTAATGATGTGATTAATCTATTATCATAATCTGTTAAAAATGTTTCAATAGCTTGAATAATTTCCATAGGAGATAATTCTAAACATTCTCTATGGTGCGTGTAATCTTGTATAATACGAAATAAATTTACAGGTAAGACATACTTTTCTTCTATAATTTTATAATTTAATAATGCATTTGTTTGAATATTCCTTAAATCATCTCTATATTTTTTTAATTTTTGAATGTATCTATCATTAAATTCAGCTATTGCTTCATATGAGGTTTTTATCTCTTTATCCTTGTAAATTGATTTGAATTTTGTTTTTGCTAATTTATCCAATTCTTTTTGATCAAATCCAAAATTTTGTTCAATAGTTTCATTATCCATTAATATTATTTTTAATAAAAGTTCAGTTTGTGTAGCTTGATTAATACCACTTTCACCATAAATTGTTTGAATAATAATACCTTTAGCATTTCTATTGGTATGATCATATTTTATTGACAAGTCTTCTAAACCTTTTATTAACTGTCTCTGAATATATCCTGTTTGGGCTGTTTTAATCGCAGTATCGATTAAACTTTCACGTCCTGCTGAAGCATTAATAAAAAGTTCATGGCCTTCTAATCCTTTCAAAAAAGAATTTTTTATAAATCCACGTGCTTCAGGGGTATCATCATCTTTGTGAAAATAAATCATAGATCTATTTTCTATAGATTTATTAATACGGCTACCATTTAATATTAATAAACCTATTACTCCACTAATTTGCGCTATATTAGTAGCAGACCCTCTTGCACCAGATTTGGCTGCTATCCAAAAAAAATTATCTGAATTTAAATGGGACATTAATATTTGTCCAATATTAGCCTGCATGGGTGCTAATTCTCCCATTAATGTAGTTTCAATTATATCTAAAGAAAGGCCTTTGATATCATTTTCAAATTGGGTTATATTATATTTAGATTTTAACAATTGTGTATTAACAATTTGATCTATTTTATTATGCATATCTTCATCAAGTAAAGCATCTTTGAATCCAATAGTTTGTCCTCGTAATAATAAATAATTTAAGATTAATTTTTGTGTATCGTCTATAAATCTTCTTGTTTTATTTGATGAAAATTTATCCCAAATAAAATGAATTAAAGAATTTTTTGAAAAACTAAGTAATGTTTTGTCTAAAAATCCTTTTTTGAAAATACCATTATCTATTTGAAATGTTATTGTATCATCATGTTTTTTTAATATATTAATACCTTTAGGAATTATATGAGAAAAAATTTCATGACCCGTATATTCTTTATCCATTAATATTTGAGTTTTAGTTTCTGAAGTTGTAGTACATAAAATATTGGCTATTTCCCATCCTTTAAGTTTTACAGATTTATCTGATAACATATATGCTCCAGATAATGTATCTTGTTGACATCCAATAATTGGACTAGAATCTTTAGATCCAATAATTTGATATTGGACATTTGCAATACGTTTGACTTCATTTCGTGCTTGAATTGTTTGTCCTAAATGTATATTCATTTCATCTCCATCAAAATCAGCATTATATGGTTTACATACAGATACATTCATTCGGAATGTATTTAAATTATCATTATTAATTACTTGTATTTTATGTCCCATCATTGAAGGTTTATGCAAGGTTGGTTGTCGATTAAATAATACATAATCATTATCTATTATATGACGTTCAACAATATCACCATAATTCAATCTTATTGCTTTTTTTCTATATTTAAGATCTATTTTTTGAATATCTATTTTACTATCCTTGTACATAACGCGTAAAACAAAATTAGCCCCTGGATAATTATCTCGACCAGTTTTGACTAATTCAGTTAAATATTTAATATTATATGGTGTTACTTCTTCGGGTATTGTTAATTCCATTGCAATTTTTTTAGGTACACCTACTTGGTCAATATTAATATAAGGATCTGATGTAATTACCGTTCGTGCAGAAAAATCGACTCTTTTTCCCATTAAATTACTTCTTACGCGTCCAGCTTTACCTTTAATTCTATCACTTATTGATTTAGTTAGACGTCCTCCTGTTTTAAATTCAGTTCTTGGAAGCGATACTGATTCATTATCAAAATATGTAGCTATATGGTATTGTAATAGATTGAATATATCTTGATTATAAGTTGATAATTCATTAAATAATACATTTTTTTCAATCTGTTGTCGTACACGTTTATTAGCTGTTATAATATCAGATATTTTTAGAGTTAATGAATCTTCCATTGTAGTTGCTGACATAAAATCTACCTTAGCAGTTGGTCTAATAATAACTGGGGGAATAGGAAATTTATCAATAATTAAATCTTCAGGTCTATGAATTTTAGAATTAAAACCCAAAAGATAACAATTTTGATCAGATATATTACGTAAAATATTATAACATTCGCGTGGACTCAAAGTTTCTTTTATTTTTTTCATAATATTATGGATGTCTTCATTTTCGGTATTTACAGATTCATTAGATGTGTGTTCAACTATAATTTTGATTGAACCATTATCTTTAACTTCACGTTTAATTTTAGATACTGGAACGCCACAATAAAAACAATAATTAACTGGTTTAGTTAAATTTTTAATTTCTTTAAAACGAAATTCAGGTTTTTTATTCAAAATTTTTTTAATATTATGTTGGGATTTATCAATTAAAATATTAGAACATTTTAAACATATACATTGTAAAATATTTTTTAAATGATTCAAAAATCCAAAATGAAATACAGGTTCTGCTAATTCTGTATGTCCAAAATGCCCAGGACATTCAAGTGAATTTTCACCACAAGTCATACATGGTAAATATATATCACAAGTACCTAACCGTAAATCTACCAAACCACCTTTTTTCGGTTCATAATTTTCATAGGATTCTGATAAATTAATACCAAATGGATCTTCACTTATTGCTGAATATTGTTTAATATCTTTATTTCTAAAAATAGTAAATTCAATTCGTTCAATTTTTTTTATGTCTTCTGTATAATAAATAGGATTTATGGACATTCTTATTGATATATAGTAGAAAAGCTTTATAACATATTATATTATCAAATTTTTTAGATTTAATATAAAAAAATTTATCCATAAATTATAATATAATAAATGGATAAATTTACTAAAGATATTTTAGAAAAAATAATAATCGTAATTAATAATCCAGAAAATGCATATATTTTGCAAAAATTACTTTTTCCTATTTTAACTAATATTAATAAAGAAGTTCAACCATATTTTATTATTAATTGTATTTTATATACAATTAATTTATTATTGATAATAAGTATATTAATAATTATATGTAATAAATAAAATTTCTATTATTATATATAATGGAAACTTCATTGTCCTACAATACAACATTTAAATATATCCTTGTATTAGTAATTATATATTATTCTTTAATAAAAATTCTCCCACAAAAACCAGAACCCAAAGATGTTTATTTAATTTTAGTTACAGTATTTATGTTGGGTTTAGCCAGTGATTCTGTATATAATTATTTAAATAATAAATTTGTCATTACAAATTGTAAAAAATATGAACTATTTACTCCTACTGAAACTTATAATCCCGTAGATTCGGTACCCCCTGTTCCTCCTGTTCCCCCTGTTCCCCTGTTCCCCCTGTTCCCCCTGTTCCCCCTGTTCCTCCTGTCCCTCCTGTTTCTCATGTACCTCTTGGTTCCTATATTCACCCTATCCCTTCTGTTCCTCCTGTTCCTCCTGTCCCTTCTGTTTCTTATGTACCTCTTGATCCCTATATCCCTCCTGTTCTTCCTGTCCCTTCTGTTTCTTATGTACCTCTTGATCCCTATATTCCCTCTGTTACACAATCAAATATGACAAATTCTAATTATATTCTACAACCTTTATCAACTACAAATGATACAATACCACCAAAATCTGAAGAAGCTAATAATTTAAAAAATGAAAATTATCATACTATAAAATCTCCAATAGTAAATAATAAACTATTATTAAATTATTATAATTTATTAATAAAAGAATTGTATAATAATAAAGTTTTAAATGATATTGATCTTAAAAATATTAAACTCAAATTAGATTCTAAATTGTTTACTTTAGAAGAAATAATTTTACAATTAGAAAATCTTAAAAGTCAAATTACAATTAATACTAATATAACAAATGACCTTCCTCAAGATTTTTTTAAACCAATTGGTGATAAAGTACCTAATGATTGGGAAAATGATTATACAATTTTAAATACTAGTAAATGGCAAGTTCCTATGCCTAGACCACCAGTGTGTATAAATAATTCTCCTTGTAGAGTATGTCCAACTGATTCTTCTAATTATATTAATCTACAACAATGGGATGACGCCCGTTATGTTTTACAAAAACCGCAAAATTAACTTTTATTTATCATAAATTGCAATTTTATTCATAGTATAATTATCATATTTACAATTTTTATATTTTATATAATACCAAATGATAGATAAATTTTCTATTTCATCTATATGAATATTATATTTCTCTAATTTTTTAATAAAAGATAGGCGTTTTTGAAATGTGGTATTCGATTCAGATAAGAATTTTAGAATATTAATTCTCTTGTTTTTATATAAGATAGAGACATATGTATTTTCCATAATAATAGAAGTTAATGTATAAAGATAATAGAAAAACAATTTTTATATTTAAATATAATTATTTAAATATAAATTAGTATTTATATTTAAATAGTAATTTGATGCTAAATACTCCTTATAATATATTAATAGGTATTGATTTCGGAACAACAAATACTTTAATATCAAAATGTATAAATAACAAAATTGAAATAATACACGATGGTGTTAATAATATTATTCCATCTAAAATAGGAATTGATAAATCTAACATTTATTGTGGTAATTATATACCATCCCATATTACTGATATTATTGATAATTTTAAATTAAAAATCAATAAATATATGGATTTTAATACTGACATCGAAATTAATAGCTATAGATCATCGATCAATGATGGACAAAAAAACAAATCTTTTATGTCTCCAGAATTAAATACAAATTTTATATCTAATTGTAATTTATCTATTTATGATTTACTTATTATATTTTTTGGTCATTTGTATTATATTATTAAAAAATCAGTTAATATACCAACTAAAAAACATGTTTTATTATCAAATAAAAATAAAAATGAATTATTAAATACTGATAAAAATAAAACAGTTTTAGTCACAGAATATAAATTATTTATGTGTGATATTGAATTTTTAAATCAAACTTGTGATAGTTTAATTAAATGTGTAATAACTGTTCCATCTGATTTTAATGATATTCAACGAAAAATAATTAAAACAGCACTTGAATATGTAGGATTTAATGTTATACGAATTATTAATGAACCTTCGTCGGCAGCAATTGCTTATGGTCTAAATTATTCATCTAAAAAAGAAGAAAAAATATTAGTTATAGATATTGGCGGAGGAACAACTGATGTTACTATTTTACAAAAAACAGATTTATTCTTTGAAGTTATACATAGCGAAGGTTTGAATGATTTAGGTGGTAATAATATAACACAATTAATATTAGATGATTTTACAAATACTCATAATCTTAGTATAATGGATCATGAATTAAAAACTAAATTATGGAATTTTTCTCAAAAAATAAAAGAAAAGTTATCTTATTTAGATTTATATTCAATTAAATTATCAAATATATGTTGTAATGATATAACATATAGTTTATCAAGATTTAAATTCGAATTGCTTTTGGATACAATATTAATAAAATTTAAAAAATTACTAAATAATCTTGCACAAAAATATCCTGATATAAATTATACTATTTTAGTAGGAGGAACAAATAAAATCTCATATATTCAAAATATAATAAAAAAAGTATTTCATAATGTTTGGATATATCCTAAAGTAGAATATGCTATTGTCGAAGGTGCAGGTATATATGTTGGTTTACTTGAAAATAAATTTAAAAATTCTGAAGATATAATTTTAGTTGATGTAACATCAGCATCATTAGGTGTTGAACTAATGGACGGTACATATTCAATAATAATACCTAAAAATACTCCTTTACCAGCTAAAAGAAATCAAAAATATACAACTAATATGTCGTGTGATAATAATATTATAATTAAAATATTTCAAGGTGAAAATAAAATAGCTTCTAAAAATATTCTTATTAAAGAAATAATATTTAATAAAATTTCTTTAGGGGGATTCCCTATAATTACTATTGAATTTATAATTGACCTCAATTCAATTATATATATTCGAATAGAAGATAAAAAATCAGGTTATGAGATGAATTATATTATTAAAGATTATTCATGCAATAAACTAATTAATTTTGCACATTTAAATGACAAATTAAATTCAGAAGAAAATGAATTAGAAGATGATGAAATTATAAAAATAAAATTGTTATATCAAATAAATAGTTTTATTGAAAATATTATAATTAATTTTCAAACTTCAGTAGCAAATCATTATTTTTCTAGTAATGGGAATAGTCTTGAAGATAATACCAAATTTATTGATGAATTAAATTCTATAGAAGCCAATATAAATATAAATAATATAAATAATTTAAATAATTTAGAATTATTAGGAATTTACAATAATTTAAAGGAAAAGTATTCAATGTTGGGTTTGTTTGAACCCTATAGATTTGAAGATAACTTGTCAAAACTAGACAAAGTACAATAGTTACAGAATATTCAAATTTTTCAAACGAATACGAATTATGATAAAATAATATATTAGGAATATTATTTTAAACGCATTTAAACAAATTTTACTGTATTTGATTTAAAAAAATATTTTATATATTATAATATATAAATGAAAGGTATGAAAAAAAAATTAAAAGATGTTTCTGCTGATAAATTACTCCTGGAAAAACAAAGTGATGAAGAGATGACAGTTAATACATCTGTTGAACCTGATGTAGAAGGTCAAAATTTACTAACACCACTTACTAATGACATAGATAAAATTACCAAAGAAGAAAAATCTGAACTAGAACTACCTATTATTACAGAAACTACAGCCCTACCAGTAGTTCAAGAGTCTGGTGCAAAACCAAAATCTAGTAAACCTTCTAAAACAGAACCTAAAAAAGTTATAGAAAAAACTAAAATAAAAAAAGGACAAGTAGAAAATTATAGTAAGAATGAATCTAATAATGAAACTGTTGCACCTACAAAGGGCAAAGGTAAGAGTAAGGGTAAAGAAAAAATTAAAGAGAAGACTGGTGGAAAAGGTAAACAAAGTCCTAAAAAGGATGAAGAGGTTGTAGAATCAACCGATAATAATTCTGAAAAAAAAATTAGATCATTTAAAGTCAAATTACCAAATAAAGAAGAATTCGAAGGAAGATTTACAGGTCTAACACCATATCAAGCAGCTAATAAAGCTCTTAGTAAATATTTTAGAGAAACAGCTGAACCTCAAACTGAAATTACCTTTAGCATTTGTGAATCAACAAGAAAAAGTAAAAAAACTATTTATACTTATATTGGAAAAAGGCAAAAATTAGAAATTCCTGTAACATATAAAATCCAAGATGGTCGCGAAATTGTAAAGAATTTTAAAAATTCTTTAAAAAAAATAAAAAAAGCGGATATTTAATTAATTTATAAATTAATTAATAAAATCCTTTAAAAAATGTATATTTAAATTATTTGTAATTTAATTTACAAAATTCTAAATGGAGTTTTATAAATTAATTATTTTCAGAGTTCTCAATAGTTTTATATTTCATATTATTTTTTTTTTCTAGAATTAAATCTGTAATTCTATTATTTAAGACTATTTTATGATAAGGCCAAATTTTTCTAAATGTTTTTGAAATAGTAACATCTGAAATACTAAATATATCTGATATTTGTTTTTTAGATAGAGGAATATTATAATATTGCGCAACTAATAAAATACACCCAGCTGCTATAGATGGGGGTTCATGTGTAGAAGCTAAATCTAATTTATGAATATTAATTGCTACATTTTTAATAATTATAATATATTCTTTATCAATATTTAATTTTTTGGAAAAACGTTCTATAAAATCTGAAGATTGGGAATTTTTTATTTGATAAAAAAGTGTGTTAGAGTCAATTATATCACAAAATTTTCTACATCCTCTATTGACATGTTTTATTTCTAAATCATAAATATCTGCAATTTCTTTAGGACTACGTGTTTCTTTTTGTAATTTACATGCGTGAAATAAACAGGCAGCAATCATAGCACGTCTATTTATACACCGCATTATAATATTTTTACCTTTGCGTTTACCTTTATTATGAACAGCTTCAGATACCTTTTTATATAATATCTTAGCACTATCTATAATAGTTTGTGTAATATTATATTTTTTACATTTTGATTGAATAATGTCTAATACATCCATTAAGCTTTTTTCTTTGTAAGGCATTTGACCTTGTTTTTGTAATAAACTTAATCTATTATATCCTTTAGAAACAATTTTTGTTCCCAATGATGCTTTAGGAAAAAAAAAATTAGATGGATTACCATATCGTGAAATAATTGTATTATCTTGATCATTATTAATAATATCAGGATTTTCATCTAAAAATTCTTTATTGACAACTGCACAATCTGTACAAACAATATGACCCTTTATATTATCAATTACTAAGTTAGAACTTTTACAATGTTTACAATAAGATTTATTACAATTATCATCATTTTTTGTATCTAATTCAAATCCCATTAGTAAATTATCAATTTGTTCATCACTTAAATCCAAATATTTATCTATATTTATCATAAAATACTTATAGAGTAATCTTTTTCTTTAAATATTTTATTCAATTTTTATTTAGTATAAAAATTTTGTTATTGATTATAAAATTATGAAAATAGATTTATATCAATCTATAGATACAAATCTATCTCACTTGTATCAGTCGTTTTTATTATATTGGACCATACTCCTACTTTCAGTGATTATTTGGTCTTTTACAGGTTTTTTATTTTTCAAATCTTCGAAAAACTTAGAATATGTAGTTAATAATTTATCTATATCAATTATTGTGTACTCATCTTGTTTATTTGAATCATATAAATCACAAGGTCTTGCTAAACATAAATAAAATAGTTGCGACAGATTGTTTTGGTTAGGATTATTGATTTTATATATTTTATTAATAGTTTGGAAAGCTGAGACAAATTTATTTATGAGGGTCATATCATTAAATATGTTGGTAATATTAGTTATCGAGTTTTCTGGCTTAATAATATCTAAGTCAATACAATTAGTATTATATTCCTGAAGTAGAGCTAAAGCAGTTATATTTTTTGTTAAAACTAGATCAAGCTCATTTTTTAAATTTTCTAAAATTTTATCTTTTTGAGTTGTTAGCTTATCACACTTATAAATTTTGCTTGTAGTTTTATATTTTTGAATAGAATTTATTATATTATTTATATGATTAGTATTTTGAGTTTGATCTTCTAAATCAATTTCACTTTTTTCTTTATTTGTTATAGTCTTATTCGATTTTATATAATTTGCCAAGGTATTGGTAAAAGACACAAATTGTTTTTTTAATTCTTTATCTATATCAGTTTTTTTTTGATTCAAAAGTTGAAATATTGACTTTTTATTATTATACCAATATAAAGCTTTATCGCCCTTAACTTTTAAGTTATTCTTATTTAAAGTGAATTCACCTCTTTTAGAGGTATCCAAGCTTTCAAATACATATCCACTTATAGCTAATAGGGTCCCATATGTAAAATTAAGATCCAAATTAGTAAAACTAGGATTTTCACCACCTCTTAATATATTATATTTATATTTATATTTTAAATATTTATCATAATACATTTTATTTTCTGTATCTTTCATTAAGATATATATATTAATATAGAGAAATTTTTGTTAAACTAGTAAAAAATACCATTTTAACAAAAATTTATTGAAAACTTCATAGTTTTATTTATGAGTAATATATAAATTTTTATATATTACTCATAAATATTACTATTATTTATCTTATAAAAATATAAATTTAAATTTTTTTTCTACTATTTAATATATCATATGGGCAGTACAATACAAAATCCTTTAGTCCTAATTCCATTATTAACCATAGTTTTAGGTTTACTTATATATTTCTTAAGTTCGCCAGTTATTCCAGAAGATGAATTACATCGTTGTATAGAAGATTTTACAATCCCCACTTCGCAGAATGCAACATTTGAGTATGATTTAGCTGATAGAGATGTTTCTCCTGAACTATTAAATCAAATCCTTGAAGAATCTGCTACACCAAATATTAAACCAGTAAATGATTTTAAAGCTACAGAAGTTAATGATGGTATAGGTGCAGATTTAATTCAAGCATTTAAAATTCCAGATGTACCTGGGATTACAGCCGATCTTGTAAATACTAATAAAAATAATGTTTCTAAATATAATGCTAAAGATTATTTACCAAAAGAAATTAATGAAAAATGGTTTGATACTGATTTTTCACAAGCTAAATTCAATATTAATGATGATAAATTAATTAATACTGAACGATATATAATAGGAATTAATACTGTTGGTCAAAGTCTAAAAAATGCAAGTTATGATATTCGCGGAACAATTCCAAACCCTAAATTTAGTGTTAGTCCGTGGAATAATAGCACGTATGAACCTGATTATAATATTAAACCATTGTGTTAATAAATAAAGATTAATTTCTAATTTAAATATTATAATGGCTGAAAATGAAAAAAAAATTTCGCAAGAATTTATTACAAATGTAAAAAAATATTTGGAAATTGATGATTTATTGAAGGATATTAAAGAAAAAACAAAAAAATTAACAACTGATAAAAAAAATCATGAAGAATTTATTTTAGATTATCTTAAATCAATTGATGAAAAAGTAATTGATGTTCAAGATGGTAAATTAAGAAAGAATATAACTAAATCACAAACCCCACTTAAAAAAGAACTTATTCAAAAAACTTTAGTAAATATAATGGGAGATAATATAAAAGCAACTGAAATTACTGATCAAATTTTGAAATCTAGACCTGTTATTGAAAGAGTTACATTAAAGCGTACTAAAACTAGAATAAAAAAAGAGTAGATCGTAATTCAAATTATCAAAACCTCGTAAAAATAAAGCCAGTTATAATACTAAAAATTATATATAAAAATAAAATAGAATCTAGCACTACTTAAATAATATATTTATAAATACATAAAATACAATTATATGTTATATCAGGTTATAATAAAAAATGATAGAGAATAGCATGATATCTTTTTCAAAAAAACCATATAGTTAATAAATAAATTATAAAAACCTAAACCTTCGCCTAAAGTAGTATTTTTTAAAGGAATTTGTAATAAATTAAAAATATCTAAAATAATAAAAAAAAGTTATATGTATATTTTTAAAAATAGTTTATCAAACCATTATTCAAAGAAAATATAAATATAGGTGATCGTATAGAAACTAAATTAGATAAAATAAAATATTTTCAATATAATCATAAAAAATATTATTTAATTACATATAAAAAAATTAATAGAGCAAATTATGTGTATATAATTAAAGATAATTATTGAAAAATATTATATATAAAATTATTTTATTCGGATATTCCACTTCTGAAAACAGTCTAGTTTTTTTTATTATTAATACTATTTAAATGATCTATACAATCAAATTTAGACTATATATTATCAGTTAAATTTGAATAATTTTATCATAATAAGATACTAGTAGATAAAATCATCTGATTGTTTTTATATATTAGTTTACTATCATATTTAATATCTATATAGTTATAATTATTAGAATTATTCATAATTGTTCCTAATTATTTAATACAAAGACATCTAAGCATATTTTTTCAAATTCTAAAATTTTTATTTTTTAAATTACTACAAGCTAATTATATAGTTTTATCTAATGTATGTGAATGCATATTACATTTATTAAGATATTTTTGTTTAATATCTTTTAATTTATATGTTTTTATATATACTACCAATTAATATATTTTTTTATTATTTTCTTTTTTTAGCTGTATAATCATACTAATTGTATCATTGTATATAATTTTTTATTTTTCAGTTTAACGTATTCTAACCATAATAATAATTCTTCTTTTTTATCATCTTATTGACAATAATTGAATTTGTTTACATTTAATAATATCATCTATTTTTTATCTATACTATAGTTGTAAATTTAGCACAAGTTTTATATTTTGCTTTAGTTATATTAAACTAATTATTATATTTAATTTTTTTATTATAATAATTTTTTAGAATAATCTTTTTTCTTTTCATAAAATTATATAAATAGTACAATACTTATTATAAATTTACATAAAACTAAAGATTATGTATCACCAAAGCATCAAAAATATTAGGTATCCATTGGTAAACATTAAGGAATTGGGATAGAACAGGATTAATTGATATAATTTGATCACAAAGCTGTAAGAGATTTTATAATATTAAAAAATATATAGATGAAAATGGATTAAAGCAAAAAAAATATGTTATTACAGAGTTTCATTAGCTAATCAAAAATCAGATTTAGATAATCAAATTGAATTTATGAAAATAAATATTCTTCATATGATATTATTTCAGATATAGCAAACGGATTAAATTTTAATAGGTCTAGTCTAAATAAAATAATAAAATTTCCATTAGATGGTGATTAAATGAGCTTATAATAGCCTATAAAGATTAGATTAGCAAGATTTGGGCAAATCAGCGGTTTGAAGTAATAGAAATAATTATGTTAACTAAAGATTTAGTTAACATAATTAATGTTTTAGTGCAAAATTAAACGGTATATATAAAAATATTAATAGTTTTATAAAGAAATATATGATTAATTGTAAGCTTTATTTTCCAATTTACCATTAAATAAAAGCTATATTTATATTTAATGGTTTTAATTTAGTTGCATAACCCAATGTAGAAACAACTATTTCATTACTAAATTTAAATGATGATAATAAATTAATTTATTGGAAACAAATATTACATAGTACTTTATTAAAACAGAATTATTTTTAGGTAGATGTATACCAATTTGATCATTATAAATTAATAATTAAATTAATAAAATTTTATTAATTTAAAAAAAATAATAAAGCTCTTTTTTTGATTAATTCAATAACTTATTTAAGATTCATTACTGTAGATAGATTTTTCTGTTCGAATTCTTGGTAAAATATTAACAGATGTTAATTCTTGAAATAATAATTTACAAGCATGTGGAATAACAATAGCTGAAATTCTTGTTGAATTATGACATCCTTTACATCTATAATAATCTTTATCAATTACTTTAGCGGCAAACATACCACAATCATCACAAACATGAACTTTTGTAATATCTGATGTTTCCATTAAACGTTCTTTTAAAAACTGTCCCATTCCATGAGCTACCATAGCATCTTTTTCCATTTCACCTATTTTTAAACCACCATCACGTGATCTTCCTTCTAGAGGTTGTCTAGTTAAAGCTTGTTTTGGTCCTCGAGCTCTTCCATGAACTTTATCTAAAACCATATGTTTCAGTCTGATATTATAAACTGGTCCCATGAAAATTTCAACATCCATTTTACGACCAGTTAATCCACAATACATAATATCAGTTCCGTAAGGTGAAAATCCTAATTTTTTAAGTGCTTTAGGCAATTCTTTAACATCATAATTACTAAAAGGAGTGCCATCAATAAATATTCCTGTTTCTGCAGCTTGTTTAGCTGCTAGACATTCAATGAATTGTCCTAAAGACATACGAGATGGAAAACCATGTGGATTTAATATTAAATCAGGTATAATTCCTGATTCTGTAAATGGCATGTCTTTTTGTTTGTATGTTATACCAACGGTTGATTTTTGTCCATGAAAACTGTTACCACACCATACTGGAATGTTATCTCTTCGAATATATATTACACCAGAACCAGGGACACTACAACAATATACTTTTCCTGTGAATTTTATATACGAATCATGATTATCAATCATTACATCATTTTTATTTTTAATTTTTGCATTAACAATTGGTTCAACTTGTGTTTCAATTATAGTTAGTCTATAAGCATCTACCGTACTTGTAATTGTTGTTCCTATTTTTTTAGGATTTGTTATATTTGATTTAATAGTTGTAGTATGTCCAGCTTTATATTTTATACTAATATTTGTAGCATAACCTGCATGTAAACATAACCTCTGAAAATCATTTGCTAATCTAGTTGATGAAGTATCATAACGTCTTGTACCATTTACCATTATATGACCATCACCTAACATCATTCCATCAATTAAAATTTTACATAAATCAGATGATAAATTCCACACCCAATCAGGTAAAAATTTATTAATGACACCTACACTTAAGGGTTGTAAATATTTATATAAAGTATGATTTAATAAATTCCAAGTATCTCTATCTTTACCATCGCAATATCCGCCTTGTTTATTATATTTCCATCCTAATTTATCCCTAATAACATTTAAAGCTTCTTTAACTCTTGGTTTTTGAGCTGCAAAAACTATATAATTATTATTTTTATGAATACAACCTTCAGCTATCCATATGCCAAAAAATAATAACCAGGATTTGATATCTAATATTTGAATTTCAGATTCTTTTATTTCTTTTATTTTTATGATTTGTTTTGATTCGTTCAATGATTTTTTTTGTGATATATCATTGAATAAAATCTCATTTATAGGTAGTTCAATTAAATTACTTTGAATTTCAGAAATTAATTGATTTATTTTAAATTTTAAATTATCTTTAGAAGATGATAACGAGCTTTGAGTTTCACTAATAGTAAATTTTAAACTAGATTCAGAATTTACTGTTGTTGAATCATCATCTGATAATGGTAAAAATAATTTAAAATGCGTAATTTTGTTATTTTTATTATAGACAAAATATTTATCATTACGATCTACAATAATATCTTCTACATTTTTTTTATAATGTCTTCTTTTATGTAAAATATTTTGAGCTAATTCAATTTTATAATCTGTAGAACATCTAGGTCTGACCCACATACGATGATTAGGTGTTACACATAATGATACTTGATTACTTTCAACTAAATACATATCTCCATTATAATCATAAGATTGAACTTGAGTTGGATATTGGTAGACTAATTTATTGTCTACTAATGAAGCTACTCTATGATTTAATGTGACATCTTTAATATTAATCCAACCATCAGTCGTTAAAACATCATGAGAATCATCATAACATGTAAATTTATCTCCTACCATTGGTTTCCTTTCCATTCTTACTCTAATATTATACATTTCATACCCTTCAATATTATAAATACCAGTATGTACTCGATCAATAACTCCTTGAACATTAGATTTAAAAATTTCAGAATTGTCTTTATAAACTTTATTATTATTACCAGTTGGTTGAATAGGGGATATTTTACCAATAATAATATCTTCACTATTAAGTACTGTTTCTTCAGGTACATATCCTTTTTCATTTAATTTTTCATAATTACCGGGTTTCATTCCAGTAACTTTATTTCGATCTGGTTTAGTAAAAATATCATCTTGTGAAGTAGAAGGATTTTTTAAAATTTCACTATGAAATTTTTTAAGAGTGTCTGCTCGAAATATTCCTCTATCAATGGCAGATTGATTAAAAATAATAGAATCTTCTTGGTTATATCCATTATAGGAACAAATTGCAATAATGGCATTTTCACCATAAGGTAAATCTAATACTCCGTTATATTTCATAGCTTGTGTAGTTACTAAAGGTAATTGTGGATGGTACAATATTTGTGAAATATCTATACGATCTTTATACGATGATAAATATATACCAATAGATTGTTTAGCTTGTGAGAAATGAAGAATATTACGATTTGCATAATTATGGTTAGAAAAAGGGATATTCGCTGCAACAGTTCCTAACATAACCCATGAATGAAAATCACAATGTGTATACTTAACCCATCGATGATCACTATATCTATTAATCTGTGCATAACTTTCTTCTTCTTTAGATTCTGTTACACTACTATGTTCTGATTTAATAGATGTATCTAGAGTTTGATTCAGTTTATATTCTCTTTCAGCAACTAATAAATAATTTAAAGATTCAATATCTTCATATTCAATTAAATCAGGATATTTATGTAATAATTTTTTCCATGATTTACTTTTATCCGGTAAATTTACTTCAATATTAATATCCTTAATGATTTCTGATGTAAAATTTAATTTATTATTATTAATAATTAATAATGGTCGAATTAATCTTCCACCATCAAAATATAATCTAATTTCTTTATTAGTATAATCAAATAGAATTGAAGTGAATTTATCAATAATATTTTCTGATCGATATTTTTTTAATAATTTATAGATCTCAAGAGCATCTTGAATTTTACATACACCGATCCAATTACCATTAGAAAATATTTTAATCCATTGATTCATACTTAATGGATCAATATCATAAGGATGTTTAATATTAGGATTATTTTTAAGTATATTATTAATAATATCATTTTGGGAGGAATTTTGAACAGTAATAGAAGCCATCATAGCCAAACTTTTAACAATTCCAATTTTCGCACCCTCTGGTGTTTCAATACAATTAGACACTACAAATGAATTAGCAATAAAAGAGTGATTATCTGATTCTGTTGTAAAATCATAAACCATCTCATTTGGTATCAATTTAATATATTTAATTCCAATAGATATATCCCCATTAGATAAAATATTATCTCTAGTAAATTGGTCGTAAATAATGGGACATCTAGGTTTTGGAATCTTATCACCTTTCTTAATTATATTTCTTAATTTATTAACTTGTTTTACTGATATATTACAATTATTAGATATTTCTTTATTTGAATAATTTTCACTAAACATTTTTGATATTTTATTATATTTTATTGATCTGTCATTAAATTCTTCTTGTCTAATTTTAAGATATTCTATTGCAGGTGCTGATTTTCTTCTTTTTTCTTCACAATATCTATATCCAATCCAATCTGCATATTTTACTATATTATCAGTAGTTTTTTCAAATGATAGATCTATAATTTTTTTATCTTTTCCAATTCCTTCTTTAATATTAACCTTTGTATTTATGTCAAAATCTTTAAACATATTAGATATTTGATACATATATTTAATTGTATGATCTTCAAATTCGGGAGTTGTTATTTGTGAAGTTATTCCCATAGATATTTTAAATGTAGTACCATTCATTTGATAATATATTTTTGAACCATATCCTCCTTGAAATGCTGACAAATATTCTCTTTTAATAAGTTTATTTCCTTCTGTAATCCACTCAGGTATTATTCTTTTCATATTAGTTTTATCACCAACTAATCCACCCAATAAACTTAATATATAAGCAAAAGCACCATTTTTTTCTACTTTCCAAGTAGTAATTCTTCTATTAATTTTATCTTTAAATTTATTAATTTCTCTTGTAATTGCAGAATAGCCAAATCCAAGTTTAGAAATATCATCGTTTAATGTAAATGTATCATATTCTTCACCTATATAAAATGATGCATCATAATAAATAATTTTATCAGAAATTATTTTTAAACCTAAATATCCATTTGTATTGATAGCACCAATTAATCTTGCAATAATTACTAATCTATCTTGTGTAATAGGTTTATTAAGATAACCTAATTCTAATAATTCTATTTTATAATTATCTAGAACATCAGCTTCATTAATAATGACATATGTATCTATATTAGGTATTATTATTTTTTCAGTATGTCTTATTACCAATTTATCTGTAAGCTTAAGTTCTTCTACTTTTCTCATTACAAATTTATTATTTTCACAAATTAAAAATGGATGATCGTTTGTTGCTTTTATTACACGACCACTTATTGTTTTAATTTCATATAATTTTTTAGACATTCTACTGAATTTATTATAAATTCCAGATGGTTCTTCACATAATGTAATTTTATTGACTGATGATACTGATTCACTATCATGAATATTTATTATTTGTTTTAAAGTCATTCTATTAGACATTAATACTTCAGAATCACCTGTTAAACAGCATAATAATTGACATTGATTAGCATTTACTTGACGAATTGAAGTAACTTTAGCAGTTGATTCGTCCATTGATGGAGATAAAATACGACGTAAGTAAGATGTTCCTTGAATCCAACTTAGTCGTTGTAAAGATTGTGCAACTCCTCTTTTTGTTTTATTCATTCCCCAAATACCAGTAGATAAAGCTGTTTTCAAACCTTGTTCTATTGTTGAAGGTTTAATTTGACTAATTACGTTAATTGGATTTTCATCGGATTGATTTTTCTTTTTAAAATGTTTACCAATTTCATTTAATAATTTTTTCCAATTTTGTCGAAATAATTGTCCTAATAATATACCAGGTGGTTCAATTCGTTTATTATGTAAAGCATCTCTATCATCAACATCACGACGACCTAACATAACATTTAAAAGTCTATTAGTAATTAAGCCTAAAAACACAATTTTTTTAGGTATATCTTCTCCTAAATGAGGTAATAAATCTTGTCGTAAAATTTTATCTAAATACATTTTTTTTTGAATTTTTCCTAGTTCTACATCAGTTTGAGAAATACGTTTATTTCTTTTTAATTTGGTAATTAAAAATTCTATTGCTTCTTCTTTTGTTTTAATAGGATTACCAGTTTCATCAACTGAATTCACAATTGATGATTGTAATAAATTTAACATTTTAATATCATTTAAATCATATGTTAAATAACTTATAATATTACGATCAGTCTCAATACCTAAAGCTCTCATTAATATAAATAATGGAATATCTACTAATTGTGATGATGTACTAACTGTTAAAACACCATCTTTTCTATTTTTAATAGTTAGAATTTGTAAATTATCTGACCAATCGTTGCGTTTAGAATTAATTTGGGCTTTATATACAAGTCCATTTTCATAAGAAGTATCTTTATTTACAAAAACTAAAATTTTATTATTAACCATTTGTTCAATAGACATAATAATTTTTTCTTGTCCATTAACAATAAAATATCCACCAGGATCAATTTTACATTCTCCTTTAAGATCTTGTTTTATATAGGTAGAACAATATTTTGATTTTAACATAATAGGAATATTTCCTATTGGTAAATCTTTTTCCATATTATCAACATATTTTATTATTTTATCTCCTGATATTGAATCTACTTTTTCAACAAATTGTTGAATATCTACAACAATCGAAGCAAAATAGTTTAAATGATTTTTTCGAGCATCAGATGGAAACTTTATTTCATTATCATTTTCAAATACAGAAGGTTTAATTCTTATATTGGAACATTTAAAACCATGTAAATAGATTAAATGTTGATCTACATTTTCATAAAAATAATTTGCTTCTTGAATTAACGAATATGGAATAATTTCACCAACAAATTGATGAAATGATGAAAATAAATGATCGTATAACACTTTCGGTTGATTAAAATAAAGATCAATTAATTTATCAATTTCTTCTTGAATATTCTGATTCATTACTAATATCTATATTCTTTTTTTAGATATTATTTTTTATTCAATTTTTGTTAGTTAAATTTGCAATTTTTTATTAAATTATGGAGGTAAAAAGCTTATCATAATTTAATAAAAAATTAGTAATAATAAAGCTTTATATTAATAAAAATATTTTTATTAAATTTTATATAGAATTAAATCTCCTAATGTTAATCTATTAGTATCATTAAAAATGGAAACTTCAGTGATAAAAAATTTATTTATATTACAAATAATATTATTATTTATATAAAAATATTTGTTCACAAATTGACCTTTCAAAAGATATGTTAATTTAATTATATTTGAATTTTTTAAATATGTATTCATAATAAATATTATTGGAACATAATTATTATAATTATGTAATTCGGATGTAATATCTTTTTTAACAATAATATTTTTATTTAAATTTGTTGTATCATTAATAATTCTATAAAGTTTATTTTTATAAATACTATTATTAATAGAATGTAAAATATTATCTTCTGATGAAACATGTATAATTTCACATGATATAATTGGCGGGATTATTATTTGATCAGATGTATCTGTAGTAAGATAAGTATTCTTAATTTCATATATTACATTTATATTAAAATATTTTAAAATATATTTAATCAAACTGAAAGGAATTATAAATAATTGTAATCTTATATAATACAGTTTAGTTGGAGAATACAATGCACAAATATTTGCACCAAAATTATAAATAAATATATTTATAATAGTAAGATAAAATCTATATAATACAACAAAATCAATATAAGTATTTAAATTAAATTTATAAGTTATAAAATTATTATAAAAAGATTTTTTTAAACTAAAAAAATTATTATAGAATAAATTCATTATATTGAGTAGATTTTTATAGATGAATTTATTATTCATAATATAATAATATTATAATAAAGCATTATAATATCTTTAAATAATTTATGGTAATAGCTTATAAAGCTATTTTATATCATTTTAATATGGATATAAATTTATGCAATACTACAAAATTAAATAATACGTGGAAGTTATTATATCATTATGATAAAAATAATTGGAAATTATCAGGTTATAAATCTATTTATATAATTACATCTCCTTTGGATTTTTGGAGATTATATAATAATTGGGATAAACTAGGTGGTATTACTAATAAACATTTTTTTTTAATGAAAAATGAGGTCCCTCCTATTTGGGAAGACTCTTTAAATATTAATGGCGGATGTTGGTCATTTAAAACTAATATCGAACAAGCTCCAGAATTATGGAAAGAATTATCTATTTATTTAGTTTGTGATATAATATGTTCAGATATTAAAGTTGAAATCATGGGTTTATCTATTTGTTTGAAAAAAAATAATAATTGTATTATTAAAATATGGAATAATAATTCAAAACATAACAGCCTTCAATTACTTAACGAAAATATATTGAATAAATGGGGTACAGATATTATATATATTGCTCATATGTCTGAAAATTAATCAATAGATAATTCCAATATACAACTTTGTTTATGTAATCCTAACCATGTATATTTAATATTAAGTTTATGAATAAATTCATAGATTGCTTTAAAATCTCCATCAATTAAATTATATAAATTATTTATTATAATGATAGTTTTATTTATTAATTTATTTTTAATAGCATATATAAAATCATTAGTTTTATTGTAATTATTATAATTAATATTCAAGAATGATATGTCTTTATTAAATAAAACTTCATCTAAAGTTTCTAATACAACAAGACGTCCATTTAATTTAGTACATTCTAATTTTGCTAAATTAGGGCAAAATAAATCGTAATAATACATTATATTATTCGTATATTTATAAAAATGAATTTTTCCAACTTCTAACCATATTGTATTACAATCATATTCTTTTTGAATTATAAATTCTTCAATACTATATTCAATTGGTAGTATTTTGTTAATTTCATCACTTAATAACTTAAAATACAATCTGTATAAATCATGATCATGCCATAAACCTATTAAATCTATTCGTCGTGGTAAATAAAAATTATTATCATATCTTGGAATTATGCAATGTATTATATTATTATTAATTAATATATCATGGAAATATTCTTCTGGTGATTTTGTATTATTTATCCATTTATTAAAAATATTTTCTTTTAATAATTTAGGTTTGAATATAAAAAAATCAAATGAATATAATATAATATTGTTTAATGATAAATTCACATAAAATATTATTTCAGAAATTGATTTTTGATCATTCAAAAAATTTACAATAAGGGTTTCATTAATTATAAATACATCAGGATGCATATGTATTACATAATCATACTCGCAGTTTTCAGAATATAATTTTAATAAATCTATTATATCTGATACTGCTTCTAGTCCACCATTAATAAAACCCGCATTTTTTTCAGTTATTATAATATTTTTTTTCTTACATTTAATAAAAGCTATATTATCTATAAAATTAGTATTTATACAATTTGAATGAATATAAATATCTACCATGTTGGATAATTGAATACATTTTTCTAAATACAAACCATATAATTTATATTCATCATTATGTCTATGGCTAGTTAATAAAATTAAAATTTTCATATAATTTAATATTAAATAAATTAACGTTTATATTAAAATATATAGATAAGTATTTTAAAACGCAGAAATAATTTTGATTAAATTGAACATAAGCTTATGTATTAGATAAATGCTAGTTAAAATATACATACCTACATAATAATCAAAATAACCATCCCTATTGGAATTATTGATCCATTTGATATATATCGATAATATTATAAATTAATATTTAGTTAATTGGTTACTAATTACAGGCCAATTATTGCCAAAAAATGCAATATAATCTATAACAGTAGCTCCAATTGATTTTATATCTATTAATATACCATTATACCAATATTTACAAAATCCTATAGTAAATAAATAATTAGAAGAATAAAACGTAGATAAATTATCAGCTGAACTAGATGTAAAAACAAAATTACCATTTTTATCATATATATCAATTCTTAAAGGAGAATTTACTTGTATACTCAATTTTAAATAAAATCCATTAAGTATTGCAATTTTAGCACTAGATGTAAAAGCATCTATACGCATAGCAGAATCATTCCATTGAATTATTGGATCATTTGTTTTAGTTATACCCAAAACTTTAGGATTACCTGGTCTAGCAAATAGCGTGGGTGCCGCATCTTGAGAAAAAAAGGTTATATCCCATGATTGTAATCCTTGAGGATTATATGTTGGATCTTCCCAATATTCACCATATATAGGTTGTCCTTTTAAAATTATAGACATTGATGAGGTATTGAATCTTTTATAATTAAAAATTGTTGGATTTATCATAAAACCTGGACTATTTAGTATTATCATGTCTTCTGAAAATGTACCTGTAATATCAGGTAATGGAGGATTACGATTAGTTAAATCTTCTAAAAGAAATGTATAGGATGGTTTAATAGTAGTTGGATTAAAGAATGTTGTATGTCCAAAATATACAATATTTGTAGAATTATATGGTATTGCTATAAAATTAGTCATATAAATATATCTATTAATAGTAGTTGTATTTCCAAAAATATCTTGTGTTTGATATGTAATAGTATAGCGATTGGATGTACTTATATTAATAATAGATGAAGAAATTGTCATATTAGTTGTTACATTTAATATTGTTTCTCCTAAAATATTAATAGTTGGATTATTATTATTTATTATAGATATTATTATAACGGGTAATAAATTATTATTAAAATCAGTAGCTATAGCACCAGCTTCTTGGTAATTTATATTTAAAGGATAAATTAATGGCTTACTAGGTGTTCCTGTCTCATTAATCAAATTTAAAGTAGGTGGAATTCTATTAATTCGTAAAGTTAGTTGATTAATTATATTATTAGTATTAGGATTATCATACTTAGTTATAAATAGAGACCATAAAGGTAAAGATAAAGCTGTTGAATCTGTATAATAATTACATTGAGGTAAATTAAATGCAAATACATTTGATATATATAATGTACCAATTATATTAGCTTGTGTAACTATAATATCTTTAAAAATAGAAGACTTAGTTATATATAAAGAAGAATAAATTGTTGTTAAATCATTTATAACTAAATTATTAATATTACATGAATTAAAAACAGATAGCGTTGAAGATATAAACATATTATTAAATTTATTATAAGCATTGTATTCTTGACCTAATAAATTTAAAGATGTTATAGTATTTGAACTTATAATATTATCTAATTTAGAAAATCCAGATACATATAAATTAGATAATATAGTACCCGTATTCAAAATACTAATATTAGATATATATAAATTTGAATTAATAGTTGTATTTTGTTGAATTACAGAATTACTTAATATAGTATTATAAGATATATTTAGAGAACTTAGCCATGTTATTTTTTGATATAAAATATTATTAATATTTATATTATTTACATTTAAATTCGAATAACATGTTAATTTTGATAAATTATTAAATCCTGAAACATATAAATTATTTATCATAGTCGTACTATTTTGTAAAACACTAGGTTGAGAAATATTTATATTAGATAATAAAGTTATAGTATTAGTTATTATATTTTGAAGATTAGTTGTATTTGTTACATATAAATTAGAATTTATAGTTGTCTCATTTCCATAAAAAATATTTATTGTATTATTCCCACTTATATTCAATTTATTTTGTACTGTATAAAAATTATTTATTAAAATATCATCATCAAATTTTGATGAACTACTTATATATAAATCGGATAATATTAAATTATTATATATAGCATTATTTAAATTGGTAAAAGCTGAAATTGTTAAATTAGAATTTATAGTTAAGGTATTTGAATTATAAATATTCATATTTAAATTAGATAATAATGATATTGGTAATATGCTAGTAGAATTATTTAATACAAATAAATTTGAATTTGTACATATTAAATTTCCTTGAATAAGTCCATTATTTGTAATATTTAAATTGGATAATATAGAAGTTATACCGTCAATTTTATTCTTATTGTAAAAATTAAGGGGATTTACCGATGATATAT